>ENA-UOJC01000522-UOJC01000522.1-human-gut-metagenome-genome-assembly--contig:-C104-NODE-522-length-67269-cov-19.399158_pt1 | contig 67269 bp, 63 predicted proteins | sample MGYA00242339_ERZ723886 | MGnify/ENA metagenome assembly ERZ723886 | reverse complement strand
CACCCTTAACCGCAAGGGGTGTACCCTGTGGCGGCGGGGCGGCGGGGTCTTGCCCCTTGCGCTTGCCGTGTGCCGTCCTTGCGGTTGCGTGTGCGGTCTGTCCAAAAAGAAAGGGCGGGGGCACAACGCCCCCGCCTTGTGCGGTCTGCGTGTTCAGTTGTTCGGGGTCAAGCCAAGGGCAAGCGCCTTTTTCTGGACTTGTTCAACGGTCTTTGCAATCGCCCTTTGCGTCACGCCAAGATAGGTTGCAATAGCTTTGTAGCCTTTGCCCTGCATACGCAGTCTTAACACCTGTGCTTGACGGTCGGTCAAGTCCAGTCGTGCAACGGTCGTTTCGTAGTCCTCTACGGTCTGCCGGTCGGCGGTGTAGTTTCCGTCGCAGTTGTACCCGCCAAGGTCGGCGTACTTGTGCAAGCGGTAGTAAATGGTTTCAAGCCCGTTTTCGTTGTCCTCTATGTAGGTGTATCCGTTGCGGGGGTCGGTCTGCGTTGCGCGGCTGTCCTGCACAGCTTGACGCACAGCGCGGTAAACTTCCTGTATCGGGGTTGTGGTTTCGTCACGATATGCACGGCTGTCCTCTGTGCGGATATAGACACGGCGGGAAAGTCGGCGGGTTGTGTACGGCGTGTCAAGCCAAGGGGCGGCGGGGTCGGCGTGTTCGGCGGCTTGTTCGAGAATGGCAAGGGCGGCGGCGTTCACAAGGTCTATACCGTCGGAAAGGGTTTCCCCCACAAGGGCGGCAACCGCTTTTTCTGCGTCCTTGTCCACGGTTTCGGTTGTCAAGTCACCGTCGGCGTTGTACGCCGTGCGGGTTGCCTTGTTCGTTGCCGTGCGCAAGTTGTCCAGCGTTGCAAGGTCGGCGGCTATGCCCCTTTTCAGTTGGACTAATGCGGGGCTGTATCCGTTGTCGGATACGGTTTCACGGTCGGCGGCGGTCTTGCGTTGCGGGTCAATACACTTGTTCAAAACAGAGTATGCAACGGCGGTTGCAAGGGCGGTCAATTCCTGTGTGCTGTCCTTGCCGCTTGCAAGGGCGGTTTCATAGTTGCGCTTGACTTGTTCAAAGTCGGGGCGGCTTTTCGCCGTGTTGGTGGTGTTGGTGTTCATGTTTTTCGTTTCCTTTCTGCCGTGTCGGTCGGGCGTGTTGGTGGTGTTGGTGGTGTAGGGGTTGCCCGCCGTGGTTGTCCGGCATGGATAGATTACCACAACGGCGGCACAATGTCAACACAATTTTTTTGCATACACAGACAACCGCAAGGGGTGTACCCTGTCCGCCTTGCTTTTTCCGCTGTCCGTGTCGGTCTGTCCGCCGTTTCAACTTGCCATTTCTGTGCTATGGCAAGTAGGGGGGTGGTTATGGTATTTTTGCCCCCTGTCCTTGCCGCACACAGATGTAGTCGGTTCATCTAACTGACACGACCCATTTTTAACTCAGCCCCTCAACCCCTTGTGTTTCAAGGCTTTTCTGTCCAGAAGAATATTATTGGTTAAGCCTTTTGCGTGGTTGCTTTTATCACAGGATTCAACTTTCCAAAAAAGAAAAAGGCTTAACTACGCAGCCTTCTATTTATTCCTTCTTTTTCCGTTATTATCTTTATTGTTTATGTGATTTTGTTGTATCTCTCTTTTCTTTTTGATATAATATAGCATATCAAGTAAATTAATTAAATTACTTCTTGCATCTGAAAGGAGATTCCCTCAATGGCTCAGATTATCCAGTTAGACTTCAACAAGACGAATAGTGCCTCCGGTGTCATCGACATCGCAACCGTCCAGCAGAGCTGCCGTAAGCTCAAGGCTGGTCTCATCGCTCCCGCCACCGAGGAGGTGCATACTGACCTTGCTGTCGAGCACGCTGCTGAGCCCATCAAGAGTATGGATGACATCATCCGCATCTCCCAGTTCCTCATTGGACAAAAGCGTTTCAGAGACAATATGCTGTTCATCGTTGGCATTAACTTTGGACTTCGTATCAGCGACCTTCGCTCTCTGCGCTTCACCCACATCATCAATGATGATTGCACCTTTCGTGACCGGTTCCCCATTCTGGAAAAGAAGACCCGGAACACACGCAAGCATCAGCGCAACCGCTACATCACCATTAACACCGCAGTTGTCGAAGCTGTCACCATGTACCTTGAGAACACTCCAAACGTTCGCCTCAGTGACTATATGTTCCGCAGCCAGTCCAATAATGGAGTAAACGAGAATAAGCCCATCAGCAAACAAGCCGTTGACTCAATGCTCAAAGGCATTGCTCGTGACCTTGGACTTGGTAACCGTATGGCAACTCACTCATTGCGTAAGACCTTTGCTTATCATCAGATGGTGATGAGTGGTAATGACCCTCGCAAACTCCTGCTCCTCCAGAAGATGTTCGGTCACTCGACCGCTGCTCAGACTCTGGACTACATCGGTATCACCAGCGAAGAAATTGATGAAGCATACCGGAGCCTCAATCTCGGTAGCATCAACCACAACTATCTGGTCGATAGCGACATTGGAGAAAGCGAGTCCCTGATGGCATAATCCATCACCCATTGCACCTTGACAACTTCATACCGCCAAAACAAAAAAAAGACACAGCGTGTGTCCTAAACGTTTTCTCAAAGCCTTGTCTCACAACGGTTTCACACCTCCAGCCTTATAAAGAGAATTGGGGGATACCTTCAAGCTATTTGAAGAGCCGTTCAAAATAAGTTACAGGCGCCGCATTGATAGCGACGGTATAGCCAGCCGAGCGCCCTTTGTGTGTCCTAAAATTTTCGTACCCCACTAATTCCAAAGAAAGGTCGTGATTTCTATACGAAAGACTATCCATAAAGGTGGTGCTTACCACCGATGAACACCATCACTGTTGTCGATGCCCGAATGGGACGTGGTAAATCCTCCGCTGCCATTCGTTATATGAACCGCTATAAAGACTCCAAGCGGTTTCTCTACATCACCCCATATCTGGACGAGGTAGGGCGCATCTGCGAACGTTGCGATTTCGACCAGCCAGACAGTGACCACATGAGCAAATCTGCTGAATTGAAGCTCCATATGCGAATGGGGCATAACGTAGCTGCTACCCACTCGCTGTTTTATTTGATGGACGCAGAAGCTATGGAGCTCGTCCGCCAACAGCATTATTCGTTGATTGTGGACGAAAGCATTCAAGTAATCGAACGCCTCAATATCTCTCAGAAGGACTTCGAGCTAATCCTGTCCCAGCTCGCCGTAGAGCATGAGGATGGACGTATTGAGTGGACAGACGATGCATACACCGGTCGCTTTTACGACTACAAAGAAATGTCCGATACGGGGTCTTTGTTTCGCTTAAACAACTCTTTACTGAACATCCTCAACCCAGATTTACTTCGTTCCTTCGAGGAAGTGTTCATGCTGACGTACCTGTTCGATGGACAGTACCAGAAAGCATATCTTGACTTTTTTGGTTTTAACTATACCGTCGTCGGTGTCGAGACAGATGAGAACGGATATCGCTTCTCCGACCACCCAGACGCGCCGCCGCCTCTGGATTACCGAGAGTTGATTCACATCATTGATGACGCCAAGCTTAACTCAGTTGGCAATGACAAATATGCCTTGTCAAAAGGGTGGTATGACCGAAGGCGCTATGATGACCCGGATATTCGCAAACTAAGAAACGGTCTGAAGAAATTCTTTCAGAGTATTCCAAACGGTGGGAGTGAGACGCGCCTGTGGGCTTGTTTCAAAAGTGATGTCAACAAACTCGTTGACTCTCGCACTGGACGTTTCCGAAATAACTTCTTACAGACGAGCGCCAGAGCGACTAACCAATATAAAGACCGAACCGATATCGCATACTTGGTAAACCGATTTGCAGACCCCAATATTATGAGTTTCTTTGCCAAGCAGGGTGTAACAATTAACCCGGAGCACTTCGCTTTGTCCGAAATGCTTCAATGGGTATGGCGTAGCGCCATTCGAGATGATAAGCCCATCAATCTATACATACCGAGCAGACGCATGAGAGAGCTGCTCATTGACTGGATTAACACTACAAACCAAGGAGGATACCCGATTGAATAAACGATACCACCGACCGCTGCCAGAGGATTATCTCGTGGAGGAGCGTGTTCCATATACATACGAAGATGCCGACCTGCTAAATGACGATGAAGCCCTCGAACGGTTCATTGAGAGCGAGCGGTTTGCATTCCGCGAGGAATGGTTCCGTTATGTAGAAGAGAACGAGTAACTTACGCCATATCAACATAATTAAATAAAATACGAAGTGAGGTGACCCATACTGGCTAAACAGTTAGTATGTCAGAAATACATTTTCAAGCTTCATAGCAGCCGCCTGCGAAAGGCGAAGTGGAAGCTTACGCTCCCCATTGCAGAGGCAAGAAAGAATGACGAGGTAATCTCCCTCGCCGACAGTCAGGTACTCCGCTGGCTGGACGAATTGAACGGTATCACCGATGCTGAGACGCAGGCGCGGAAAATCAAAGGAGAAATCAAGCGGCTTCGTAAGGAGCCGAATAGCGTTCCAAATCGTCGTCAAATCAAGAAGCTGTATGCGCAACTGGATGATATCCAGTTTAAGCCGGACTATCTCTGCGTCATCATCGATAAAGAGAAGGACTACCATCGAGCTTGCCGTGGATTTAGTATTAACGGGCTTCGGTATCAGCGGTTGCTTGGAACGAATGGCGGCGTCAAGAACGAGACCATCGTGTTCATCAGCGAACGCCATGCCGATGAGATTCGCCGCCGCATTGACAATGGTCGCAACATGGAAAAAGAAATGGTGCCTGCCAAACTGGAGGCGTATAAGGCACTTACCTGCAGCGCATCAATCCCTGTGTCAGTTCCGCATGGCATTCTTGTTGTTAGCGACTGCGAGACCGAGTTCTTGTCGGATATCATCTATCTGAACGATGAGCAGGACGGAGAGCCAATCATGGAAGGGCGTAAGCAGGTCATGGTGCAACTCAATGAATCCGATGGATACGGCTTGATGCTCCCATCACTTGCTGCCCGATGGGGTGAAGAGCTTGGCTTAGACTACCTCGTCAGCGGCGTGAACACACGTTTCTCTTGGGAGAAGGGCATGGTCTTCACGTTCGACTTTTTGGATTTCGCAGAAAATGTCGCTGAGAACTATATTGTTAAAGACGCTTGGGGTAACGATGTGGACATTCGTAATGTTGAGCTGATTCTTACCACGTCTATGCTGAAACTGTGGGACTCCTACGATAGCTGTGACGATTATGTAAGCAACTGCTTGGCAAACGGTTACACCTTTGGCATCGCCAAGACCTGCCCAAAGGAACTTGAGTCTGAGCGGACATTAAACTATCAATTCATTCAGAGCTACGAGCTGAGCGACGATGACATTGAGCAGCTTATCAAACCGACGATGGATGAGATTCGAGACGTTCTTTATGCGGATTGGGCAAAGACACTGCTGTTCTTAAAGGGTGCTGGCTTGAATGAGGATAATATTGACCGCGTTGATGACGACTATGTCAAGGCGATTATGATTGAACCGCAGATTTTGAACGACCCTTACGTCCAGAGCAGTATCTATCAGATGATTCGTAATCGCATCAACGAAGCCAAGGTCGGCGTACTCAAAGTACATGGGAACTACTCCATTGTCTCCGGCGACCCATTCTCACTGTGTCAACACATCTTCGGGTTGAAGGTTACCGGACTTCTGAAGTCTGGTGAAATCTACAACAAATATTGGTGCGACCAGCACGCCGAACGGCTTGCCTGTTACCGCGCACCAATGACCTGCCATAACAACATTCGTCTTGTATTCCCACACCGCAGCGACGAGGCATCTCACTGGTATCAATACATGACGACCTGCACGATTTTCAACTCGTGGGACACTGCCGCCCATGCGCTCAATGGCATGGACAAAGACGGCGACCTTGTAATGCTTACCGATAACAAGGTGCTTGTTGATAATCTGAAAGTGCTCCCCGCTCTTATGTGCGTCCAACGAAAAGCAAAGAAGAAAATTGTCACCGAGGCAGACGCCATACAAGCCAACATCGATAGCTTCGGCGATGATATCGGAAAGACCACAAACTGGATTACCTCAATGTTCGATGTGCAGGCGCAGTTCCAGAAGGGTTCCAAAGAGTACGAGGAACTTGACTATCGCATAAAGTGCGGACAGCTTTTTCAGCAGAATGCCATCGACAAAGCGAAAGGCATTATTGCCAAGCCGATGCCTCGTGAGTGGCACGACCGACATAGCGCCAATACAATCGAAGACCCGGAACGGCGCAGATTCTATCAGCGTCTCGTCGCAGACAAGAAGCCATACTTCATGCGTATTATCTACCCTGCTTTGATGAAGCAGTATAACACATACATAAAAAACACAAACAAGAATGCCATGCGCGAGTTCCAGATGACGATTGATGAAATGCTGGAGATGCCGCGCTCCGAATTGAGCGAACGGCAGAAAGATTTCCTTCGCTACTATGAGAGCCGGATGCCAGTGGGCAACCACGACTGCGTGATGAACAGAATCTGCAAGCGCTTCGAGAAGGAGTTCGATGGCTATCTTGGTCGCCATAATGCCGATGTTGACTTTGACTACACCGTGATGAAGAGTGGCATTGAGTATAGCAGAACGCAGTACAACGCCATCTTGAAACTCTACGAGAACTACAACAAGCGCTTGCGCAGTTATGCCGTCTTTGCCAACTACGAGAGGGTCGATGAGTATGATACGTTCTCCCGCATGATTGAGATGCGCTCCGAGTTCGAACAAGAATGTGCCCGCGTTTGCTCCAACCGCTTTGTGCTATGCGACATTGTTCTGGATATTTGCTATAAGAAGAGCTCGACCAAGCGCTTTGCGTGGGAAATGTGCGGTGGCGAAATCATCCAGAACCTTTTGGATAAGCATAACGGGGTTATCTCTTACCCGACGGTTGACCCCGCTGGGGATATCTTCTTCTGCGGTGACAGATTTTCATTACAACAAAAAATGATTGGAGGGACGCTATGAGCATTGTTCTTAACGAATATGACTGGGCAGAAAAAATGATTGCCAACCATGACCTTGGTAAGAAGCCGATTGAGACACTGAGTCGTGTGTCCAAGTATTATTACGAGAATCACTACAGCAAAAGGGAGATTCGGAGTCTGCTCGACTCCTTCATGCTACAGTGTGACCCTTCTGCTTCACTTGTTCATTGGTCGGATATGCTTGATAAAGTTGCAAAGAACGTAAGCAAGTTTCCGCTCATCCGTCTGGATGGTGTGGACATCACCAGAGAAGAGCTCGCCAAGATTGAGACGCTTGAAGGTAAACAAATCCGACGGTTGGCGTTCACGCTTCTCTGCGTTGCGAAATATTGGGACGCCGCTTCCGACCGGAACAATGGTTGGGTGAACACTTCGGACAAAGAGATTATGCAGATGGCGAACATCAATACCTCTATTAAGCGCCAGAGTTTGATGTTTGCCGAACTGCGTGATGCTGGGTTCATTCGCTTTTCTAAAAAAATCGACAACCTGAATGTTCAAGTGCGGTTCATTCAAGCCGGTGAGACGGCAATACATATTCAAGATTTCAGGAACCTCGGTTATCAATACCTCAAGTATTACGGCGGCGCATATTTTGAGTGCGAGAATTGTGGACTGACTGTAAAAGCACAGTCACCTGCAAAGGGTCGCCCGCAGAAGTATTGCCCCAGTTGCGCTGTCGAGGTTAAGACCCGTCAGACTGTTAATGCAGTAATGCGGTGCAGAAACGCCTTAAAGAGTTGATTATAAAACTCGAATTGTTAGAAATAAATACCCCCATCAAACCGTTGTGGCACAATGCTTTGAGGCGTGTTTGATGGGGTGTATGTATGAATGATAAAAGACAAAGCATAAAACTATTTTGAAGAAAAGGATGATTTTTAAGTGATTGCAATTACCGCCTCAGAAAAAGAAGCCATTCGTGAGAAGTTTCCTCGTGTTCATATCGTTCGCACGATGAAGCAAGATTCCAAACGGCACCACTACTACATGGTTGAGGATGGCGCTCCTATGAAGCTGCTCCGCAGTTTGCGTGGACTGGAGCGTGTTCACGACAAACGAAAGGGAGTGTAAACCATAGCCAGCACAGCAAGCTATAAAGAGATGCGCGACATCGTAATTGGTAAGCTGGTTGACCGCACCATTGACGATGACTACGCAGAACTGAGTGAGCGTCTGTTTGGTGATGGTAACTGTTTTAACTCAAGCGAAGTCCGCAAAAGAATGTATGGCATGAAAGCCATCATCGAAGCCATCGAGCGGGATGGCGAAGCTACTATTCAGGACACGGACGCATTGTCTGCATTGGATAGCAAACGCATTGAGCTGCTCAAAGAACGTCAAAAGTTCTTTGACCAACGCAATGCTTTTAACAAGCTGATTCGTGAGCGTTCCCGGCAAGAAGAGTTGAATGAGATTCTTGTGGACGCAGTAAAGAGCGGCAATTTGCCACAACTCGAATACGAGCCATGCCATATCCAGCCGTCTGATAACGACCTTCTGGTTAGCTTGAATGATATCCACTATGGAGCCAACGTCGATAACCATTGGAATACATATAACTCTGATATCTGCCGCGAGATGATGTGCCATTACTTAGACAGAATCATTGCTATTGCCGAAACGCATGGAAGCGAGAACTGCATTGTCTGGTCGAACGGCGATGCTATTAGTGGAAATATCCACCAATCTATCGCTATTACGAACAAAGAGAATGTGATTGAACAAATCAAAGGCGTATCCGAGTTGATTGCCGAATTTGTTGCCGAACTCAGTAAGCATTTCTCCACAGTCACATTTGTTAGCGTTGCGGGTAATCATAGCCGTATTACGCCAAATAAGGATGATGCGCTGCTCAGTGAACGGTTGGACGATATTGTTGAGTGGTATCTTGGCGCCCGTCTCCAGAATTTCGAGAATGTGATTATCGGGACAACAAGTGATGCTGTCAAGATTGATAACACTATGTATCTGATTAACATTCGCGGAAAAATGTATTGTGGTGTTCACGGGGACTTTGACGGTTCTGCAGGCAAAGTTCAAACATTGCAGACAATGGCACGAGTCCCGTTATATGCCGTGCTCTCCGGTCACTTGCATCACAACAAGATTGATGAAGTCCAAGGTGTCAAAACCGTCATGGCTGGCAGTTTTCTTGGTATGGACGATTATTGCGTCCAAAAGCGAATTTTCGGTAAGGCAGAACAGTTGGTTTGCGTCTGTGACACAAACGGCATTCGTTGTTCTTACGGAGTACCCCTTTAACGATGCACAAGGGTTGCCCTCACCGGGGCAACCCTATTTACATATTCCTCTTTAGCTCAGTTGGTAGAGCAGCGGACTGTTAATCCGTTGGTCGCAGGTTCAAGCCCTGCAGGAGGAGCCATCCGGGACAGTAGCTTACGCGGTCGGAGCACCGGTCTGAAAAACCGGAGGATGAAGGTTCGACACCTTCCTGTCCCACCACTTGGTGCCATCGACGAATCGGCTAAGTCACCTGCCTCTCAAGCAGGAGGTTGTGAGTTCAAACCTCACTGGCATCACCAACCATGAGGTGCGTTGGACGAATTGGTAGAGTCACCGCCCTTTCACGGCGGAATTTAAGGGTTCGACCCCCTTACGCATCACCACTACTTGGGAGAGTGGTAGAGCGGTCAATTACAGCAGACTGTAAATCTGCCGCCTTCGGGCTGCGTTGGTTCAAATCCAACCTCTCCCACCATATTGCGGACAGGACAAACGGTTAAGTCGCAGGTCTCATAAACCTTGAGGAATCGGTTCAACTCCGATGCCCGCAACCAATTTTAATTCTACAGAAAGCGAGGTGGCTTGTATGCCCCGAAAAACGAAGCAAAATGAAATCACAAGCCCTGAGCTTTTGAATCAGGTCAACCCAGACAATGTTCGTTTGAAGCAAGACTTCATTGCATATTTGCAATCTGTCCAGCGTAGTCCCAAAACTATTGCTGGATACTCCAATGACATCGATATTTTCTGGGTGTGGAATTTGCAGAACAACGGGAACAAGTTTTTCCCTAAAATTTCCAAGCGCGATTATGCTGCGTACCAGCATTGGCTTATTAACGAGAATGGGAACTCGCCTGCGCGTGTTCGTCGCTTAAAGTCTGCAATTTCTTCTTTGTCGAACTATGTCGAGAACATCCTCGATGACGAGGATGAGTTTAAGGACTTCCGTTCGACAGTTCGAAAAATTGAGAATCCGGCTATGCAGCAGGTAAGAAAGAAAACAGTCTGGAGCGACGAGGCTTTAGACAAGCTTCTTGATGATTTGCTGGCATCCGGTCAAAACAAAAAGGCGTGCGCCGTTGCTCTTGCAATGTGCAGCGGTCGCCGTAAAGCAGAGCTGTGTCGATTCAAAGTGGATGACTTCAAAGATGAAAACCTCGTGTGCGGCGGGGCACTGTATAAGACCAGCGAGCCTATTCAAACGAAGGGGTTCGGTCTTGGCAAGTACATCTACTGCTATACTCTTGCGAAAAAGTTCAAACCATATTTCGATGCGTGGATGGCAGAGCGCCAAAAGCTCGGCATCGAGTGTGAGTGGCTTTTCCCCGCCGGTACTACAAGTGAGCAGATGAGTGATACAACGCTCAATAGCTGGGCTAACACATTTAGCCGCATGACTGGTGAGGATTTCTACTGGCATAGTTTGAGACATTACTTCACAACACATCTTGCCAAACTCGGACTACCCGATAATGTTATCCAAGATATCGTCGGATGGGAGTCTGCCGACATGGTTCGTGTCTATAAAGACCTGAGTGCCGAGGAACAAATCTCTCAGTATTTCGATGAAAACGGAGAAATTCGTTCTGATGCTCAAAAGTCTCTGGCAGACCTGTAACAGAAAGGACGGTATAAAGGATGGATATTAAAAGGGTCGATTTGATTCAACAGCTTGTGGACAAGCACGGTTATACGAAGAAAGCTGCGACAAGTATCGTTGATGATTTCACTGACATTATTCTTTACAATCTCGGAAACGGAGACACCGTTTCCATCCATAACTTCGGTTGCTTTGACATCTTAGAGCGCAAGGCTCGCAGTTGTCCGAACCCGCAGACTGGCGAGAAAGTCGATGTACCTGCGCATTGGATTCCCCGATTCTATCCCGGCAACAAAATGCGCTTGGTTGTCAAGCTGTGGGAAGATAGCACCAAAAGGGGGCTGAGGTAAATGGCTGAGGCTCCAAGACGTAAGAGGCTTGAGAAGACCGTTGATGATTCGATGACCATTCAGACTTCCCAAAAGTTTTACTGTTGCAGATGCGGCACATCATACAGCCGGAAAAAGGGCTACTTCCCAGTGAGTCATAGCCCCATGTATCGCGGCTCTGGCTTTTTGCCAATGTGCAATGACTGCGTTGAGGATATGTACGAACAGTATCGTGCAATGCTCGGCGATGATAAGGCGGCTATGAAGCGTATGTGCATGAAGCTCGACCTTTATTGGAACGAAGACATCTACACAATGGTTGAACGCACGGCTGGCGTTCACTCTCGGGTTCGCAATTATATCGGAAAGACCAACATCATTCGTTATATCGACAAAACCTTTGACGATACGCTTGATGAAGAGGCGTTGCTTGAACCAGAAGAGACTCCCACTGCTTCATATATCGCACAGCCGGAAGATACTGCCGAGGCAGACGTTGACCAAGCCCTTGTTGATTTCTGGGGTGCCGGTTATACTCCAGACTTTTACCTTGAGCTGGAGCGTCGCTACAAGGATTGGACTGGCGACAGGCAGGTTGTTGACCCGAGTGAGCGTGCGTTGTACCGACAGATTTGCTTGCTCGAATCCATTATTGCACGCGACAGTGCACAGGGCAAACCAATTGATAAGAACGTTAACGCGCTTAATTCTCTGCTTGGCAGTATGAACTTAAAACCGGCGCAGAAAAAGAACGATGTAGACGCTGAACTCGACAAGATGCCGCTCGGTGTCGGTATCCAGAAATGGGAGTACAGCAGACCTCTTCCTGAAACGCCAAAGGAAAAGCGCGATATCCGTGGAACGATTAAGAATATCACAACGTGGTATCTTGGTCACGCTTGCAAAATGGTCGGCTTACGCAACAGTTATTGCAAGATGTACGAAGACGCAATGGACGAGCTTCGTGTTAAACACCCAGAGTACGACGAAGAGGATGACGACTCCTTGTTGAATGATATCTTTGGCAGTCCTCAATCCAGCGGTGATATGTAATGGCGTCACCAAATCAAAGCAGACGCTCTCGTGTTATCGAGGGCATGGCGATTTGGGGCAGCTATTACCGCGAGAACATCGACATCTTTGTCGAAGAGTATTTGCAACTTGATTTTCTGAAATGGTTCCAGACTGCTCTTCTTGTAATGATGGACAGGAGCCGAACGTTCCTGTGGATTGCTGCCCGAGGAATGGGTAAATCATTCCTTATTGCCATTTTCGTAGTCATTCGCTGCATCTTATACCCCGGCACAAAAGTCGTCATTACATCTGGCACACGCGGTCAGAGTATTAACGTGCTGGAAAAGATTCAAACAGAACTGATGCCTGTATCCCCAAATCTTAGAAATGAGATAGATATGGGCGACACAAAGTTTTCTGGGCAGGACGCAAAAATAATGTTCAAGAACTCCAGTTATATCAAGGTCGTTACGGCTTCAGATAACGCTCGAAGCAACCGTGCGAACATCTTGATTGTGGACGAGTTCAGAATGGTTAAGAAAGATACCATTGACACCGTCTTGAAAAAGTTCCTGACAAGTCGTCGTATGCCTCCATACAGAGATTTGACCCCGGCTGAGCGTAAAGCTGAGTACGCTAAAGAGCCGAACAAATCCTGTTTCTTATCCTCTGCTTACTTCAAAGACCATTGGTCATACAACAAAATGCTGGACACATTTAAGCTGATGCTTGATGATTCTAAGACAGATTTTGTGTGCGGCTTCCCATATCAACTCTCCATCCAAGAGGGGCTTCTTTTCCCCGAAGACGTTGAAAGCGATATGCTCGAAAGCGACTTTAATGAAATCAAATGGAGCATGGAAATGGAAGCCATGTGGTTTGGTGCAGAGGACGGCTCATTCTTTGATTTTGACTCCATATCAAAGAACCGCCGTATCAGTTATCCGATGCTACCGGATAAGCTGTCCGCACTTATTGGCAATAGCCAGAAGGTAAAAATTCCACCAAAACAAAACGGGGAACGCCGTATTTTGTCTGCGGATATTGCTCTGATGAGCAGTAAAAAGCATAATAACGACGCCTCCGCCGTGTTCATCAACCAAATGCTACCGACCAAAACTGGACGCTTTATGAGTAACATTGTGTACGGCGACACCTTTGAAGGTATGCACACCGAAGACCAAGCTTTGGTGATACGCAAATTGTACGATGAGTATTCTTGCGACTACATTGTGCTTGACTGTACAGGTCTTGGTCTTGGTGTTTACGACGCTCTCGTCCGAGACATGGTTGACCCAGACACTGGAGAAGTTTACCCCGCATTGTCCTGTTGCAACAATCAGGAAATGGCTGACAGATGCACGACTAAAGGAGCCGACAAGGTCATTTGGGCAATCAAGGGTTCTCCAATATTGAACTCTGAATGCGCGGTGCTTTTGCGTGAGGGCTTCCGTAGTAGCAAAATCCGGTTACTCATCACTGAGTATGACGGAGAGGCGCTTCTGTCTGACATTAAGGGGTACAACTCCCTTTCACCGCTGGAAAAGGTGATGCTTCAGAAGCCATATGTACACACGACCTTGTTGATTGATGAACTTGTCAAGCTCCAACACGAGGAGTCCGGTGGTCGTGTTCGAGTCTATGAAAAGTCTGGGATGCGCAAAGACCGTTATTCCAGCTTGAGCTATAACTACTATGTTGCCCTGCAGCTTGAAAGCAAATATGGGCGCACAAAAACGGCAGACTTTAATGCGAATGATATATTCATGTTTAAGCCTCCGAAACTCAAATAAGAAAGGTAGGTGATATCTGAGTGGGCAAACAAACCAAGAAAACTAATGTTGATGGGATGATTGGTATTTCTCAGCGATTTGCAGTTTTGAATCGTCTTATCACGAGAGATATGAACAACAACACCAGTGCTCCGACGTTCTCGTTGTATTCCAAGGACAATATTACGGAGTACCTTACAAACCCGTACACATATGAGAAGCAACTGCGTAAGGCTGTTACATATATTTATGGCGCAAGTTCGCATTTCCGCAGGCTCATCCAGTATTTCACTGGTCTTTCGGATTTCGCATACGTTGTCTCTCCATACCGTATTGACCCAAAGAGTGTAAATGTGAAGTCGGTCAATCGAAACTACCGTAAGGTTTTGAACGCCATGTCAGCTATGAATGTTCGTTCCCAATTCCCCAAAATTCTTACGGTTTGTCTCCGCGAGGACACATTCTATGGAACACTATGGGTAACCAACGACAACATTACAATCCAACAGTTGCCGTCTGATTATTGTGGTATTTCCACAATTGAAGGCAATGTGCTAAATGTAACATTCGACTTCTCATACTTTGATGCGCACAGTCAATATTTGGATTATTACCCAACTGAGTTCCAACAGAAGTACAAGGTCTATCAGTCAAACCGCCGTGCCCGTTGGCAGGAGCTTGATTCACCCACGTCTTTTGCAATCAAATGCAACAACGATATTCTGGATTACTCCATTCCTCCGTTTGCCGGTATTCTTCGTGAGGTCTATGACCTCGAAGACTATAAGCAGCTCAAGCTCACGAAGACAACGCTTGAGAATTATGCCATGCTGGTAATGACGCTCGGCATCAATGAAGATGGCGAATGGCAAATGGACTTGGACAAGGCAAAGGAGTTCTGGCGCAATCTCGACTCGGTTTTACCGGAAGAGATTGGCAGCGTTCTCTCCCCTATGCCCATTAGTAAAATCAGCTTTGAAAAATCAAACACAGGCGATACCGACACTATTTCTGAGGCTGAACAAAATATGTTTACTGCTGCAGGTGTATCTTCTCTTTTGTTTAACAATGATAAAGCATCTGCGAATGCGTTGCTGCTGTCTATCAAGGCTGACCAAGCAATCACGTTTGGAATCGTAAAAAGCATTGAGGATATGGTGAACCGCTTCATTCAGTCTCAGAGCTACGGAAAGAACTTTAAGGTTACGTTCCTTGATTGCAGCCCATTTAACCGTAAAGAGCTTGGCGATATGTATCTAAAAGCTTGTCAATTCGGTCTTCCATTTATCTCAATGTACGCAGCCTCTCAGGGAATGTCCCAAAGTGAAGTTGATTGTATGAGTTTCTTGGAGAACGAGGTTCTTGGGCTTGCGAGTATGTTTAAGCCATTGCAGAGTTCTTCCACATTAAGTGGCTCGTCTGATAGTAATGCTGCTACCGATGAAGGTGGTGCGCCGCAAAAAGATACTGGCGAATTAACCGACTCTGGTGAGCAGACTCGGGAGGACGGTGACGACTGGTGATGGAGAGATTCATCTATGTGGTTGGTGAAGAGGCGCGAGACCGTCTTGTGAATATGGGTTATCGCCTATTAAGAGAGGACAAGGCGAAACATATTTATGTGTTTCTAAACCAAGACAATCAAAAATTTTCGTGTACGGACATTCAATTTGCAATGTCTGACACTTTGACCTTCTAACCCGCACACCTGTGCGGGCTTTATTATGCCCAAAGATAGGTGGTGAACTGTGACATGAGCGAGAGAACAATGAGAATCGTGTTCTCTTCTGGTATCAGCAACTTAGTTGAGAAGAACTCTTCTTTTGATAGCGGTGTCCTTCGTGTTGCTTATACTGGCAAGAATCGCAATAACAGCTTCATCAGCAAGGAAACCTATGAGCGCTGTATCCAGAGCATTTATAACTGTCCAATTGTGTGTAACTACGACAGAGAGACTGACACAATTGGTTCGCACGATATAGAGCTTGTATCCACAGATGACGGTGGCATGAAAATTGTCAACATTACTCAGCCGGTCGGCGTTATCCCAGAGAGCGCCAAGTATTGGTGGGAAGAAATCGAAGACAATTCCGGTGTCCATGAGTATTTGTGTGTAGACGCTTTAATCTGGAAACGCCAAGAGGCGTATAGAAAAATCAAAGATGATGGCATTACAGACGAGTCAATGGAAATCTCCATCAAAGAAGGAGAAATGGTTGACGGGATGTACGTCATCAAACGATTTGAATTCACAGCGTTTTGCCTGCTGGGAACAGCGGAGCCCTGCTTTGAGTCAGCGTCGTTGGAGATGTTCTCATGTGACGGTTTCAAACAACAGCTTGCTGAGATGATGCAGGAATTCAAGGAAGCATTTACTACAGCACAACCCTCGAAAGAGGTTGGCATACACCCACAAAATTATTCGGAAGGAGGAGAAGAGGTATTGGAACAGAAAGTTGCACTGATGGCAGAGTTCGGTCTGACTACCGAGATGCTTGATTTCAATATCGATGATTTCAGCGTTGAAGAACTGCGCGAAAAGTTTGAAGCGCTGAAGACCACTGGTAGTGAGCCTGCCGCAAATGCAGGTAACCCCGAGAGCTTTGCTCTGGAAGGACAGTTCCGCGATGAACTGTTCGGAGCTTTGGAGTCAGAAAAGGTCGAAACCTGCTGGGGAATGGATTCCCACTATTGGTTCTGGGATTACGACAGAGATGCGTCTGAAGTGTACGCGACCGATGTCACGGACTGGAACCTGTATGGATTCCCTTATTCAATGGATGGCGACCATGTCGTTATTGACTTCGCTGGCAAGAAACGGATGAAGCTGTCTCTTGTTCCGTTCGACGAGGGCGGTCAAGCCGACCCTATCAGCGGAATGTTTGCAAAGATTACTGAAAAGTATTCAGCGAACGATACGCAGTGGGCTGAAAAGTACCAGACCGCCTCCGACACGATTTCGTCTATGGAGAACGAGCTTGGCACTTTGCGCCAGTTTAAGACAGATACCGAAGACGCCGCTGCAAAGGGCGAACGGGAAAAGGTCTTCGCTCAGTTCGAAGACTTGGTTGGCGTCGAGGCGTTTGAAAACCTGCGTGAACATTGCACTGAATATGCGGTTGATGTTCTTGAGGAGAAATGCTATGCAATCCGTGGCAGAAACGGAACTGCTGCAAAGTTCTCTGTCGAGCCCAAGAGTCCCAAGCTGGTGGTTGAGAAGACCAGCGTAACGCCGGAGCCCTATGGCGGTGTTTTCACCGAATACGGAATTGCTTCGCGCAATCAACATAATTAAATAACAAACAAGGAGGAGTCGATTTATGGCTTATGCAGTTATTCGTACCGACCTGATGAGCGGTACTAAGCAGCCTGCTGACCTTGTCTCCCTGCGCTTCTATGATGCGTCTGGCAATAAGGCAGAGGTGGAGAACGGCGTTATCGTCAAGCTTCAGGGTTATGAGGATGGCGAACGCGAAGTTATGAAGGCTGTCGCAGCGTCTGCTGGTGACGACCTGAACGATTGTGCAATCGTTGCTGCGCCCGAAGTCATGTATGATGAGCGCAAAAAGAATCTGGACGAATTTATCAATGAGGCTGGTAAGGCTACTCGTGGCTATATCCCTCGTAGCCGCAATGTTTTCTCTGTGACCAAGGAAGGTTTCGTTGGCGGCACTGCCCCCACCAAGGGTGCCGAGGTCGGTATCGGCACTGGTGGCAAGATTGATGCCGCTGGCAAAGGTCTTGGTGCCTGTGTGGATGTTGAGGTCGTTGGTCGTTATACCTATTACGTCATTAAGATTGGTAAGACCGAGGGCGCTTCTGCCACTGTTGGCGGCTAATTTTTGAGAGGAGGTAAAAGCTAATGGCTGAAATGAAAGATATCGTTAAGGTCGCTGTTGATGCCTATCATGGCAATGTTGAACAGTATTCTGTCGGTCAGTCAATGGAGCTCCTGCATAAGGCTCTGATTGATGCCAATGGCGGCAGCACTACCCTTAACTATAAGAATATCCGCGACGGCAAGTGCAGCGGTCTGTTTACGTTGATTGAGGAGGTTCTCTCCCGTACCGTCGTTGAGGGTCTGCAGGGCGATGAGTATTTCAACGCTCTGGTTGATTTCCGCAATGTCGCCGAGGGTGACAAGAACATTTTCGAGGTTGAAGACAGCAATCTCTTTATCGTGTCCGAGGCTGCAGATGGCACGCAGGGCATTCGCCGTCAGCGTCTGAGCGGCATCAGCGAAGTTTCCATTCCGACCTCTCTGAAGGTTGTGAAAATTTACGAAGAGCTCAACCGCGTCCTTTCTGGTCGTGTTGATTTCAACACGTTTATCAGCAAGGTTGCTGAGTCTTTCCGTCAGAAGCTTCTGAACGATGTCTACTCCCTGTGGAGCACCGCTACTGCGGACGACTTCGGTGGTGTTACTTACTTCCCGACCGCAGGCGCGTATGATGAGGAAGAGCTGCTTGACCTGATTGCCCATGTTGAGGCTGCTGCCAACGGCAAGCCCGCAACTATTATCGGCACCAAGAAGGCTGTCCGCAATCTGGCTCCGTCCATTCAGGGCACGGATTCCAAGAGCGACCTGTACAACCTTGGCTACTACGGCAAGTTCTACGGTACTCCGGTTGTCGTGACTCCGCAGCGCCACAAGATTGGTTCTACCGAGTTTACGCTCGCAGATGATATGCTGACCATCATCGCTGGTGATGACAAGCCCATCAAGTGCGTGTACGAAGGTGACCCCATTGTTGTGATGGGCGACCCGCTGTCCAATGGTGACCTGACTCAGGAGTACCTGTATGGCGAGAAGTACGGCATGGGCATTGTGCTGGCTGGTGGTAACGCCGGTATCGGTCGCTACGAGATTGCCTGATAGACCATAAGCAAAATACGCGGGGCTCTTCGTGAGCCCCGCATTATGTATGAAAGGGAGTTTTACAATGGCAAATGAAAACGCAAAAACTCGCGGTGGTCAGCAGGCTGCTACACCGACTGAGTTAAAACAGGAAACGTCTCGCGCTGCAGAAAAGCGCCCGCTTGTCCCGAAGGATATTGACCCGCATACGATTATCACCGTCCGTAATGGTTTCCAAGGTCGCCTTGTGTACAGAAGTAAAAAGACAGGCGAACGATTCGTCTGGGATTCCTTTGGTGCAGAGCAGGATATGGAGATTGGCGAGCTTCGCAATGCTCGGAATTCAAACAAGAAGTATTTCATCAACAACTGGTTCATGTTCGACGAGCCGTGGATTGTTGATTATATCGGTATGAGCCAATACTACAAGTTTGCAATCGCCATCAGCGATTTCGATAAGCTCTTTGAAAAGCCTATCGCTGAAATCGAGCGTGCCGTTTCCAAACTTTCTGACGGTCAGAAAAAGTCCATCGCATATCGTGCAAAGCAGTTGATTGCCAGTGGCGGCATCGACTCAAATAAGACCATTGCTACTTTGGAGAAATGCCTCGGTGTTGAGCTGGTCGAGCACGACAAGTAAGGAGCGTGATTATAAATGAGCGTTCCATATGATGTGTTCACGGATGCGTTCTTATCGAAAATCACAGAGTACGACTTTGTCAATATGCGTGACTTTGAAAGGAACGGTCTGATTGACGGTTACATGAAACGAGCAATTGCGTCCTTCCGAAAGATTTGCAAGTATGACCTATCCACAACCGGCGATGACATCATTCGAGAGTTTGATGTGGACATCCCCGATGAAGATTTGGATGAGATTGCAGACATCGTTTCTGAAGGTATGCTTGTTCAGTGGATGAAACCTTATACATACAAGCAGGAAAGTCTGGAAAGTGTTTTGAACACGAAAGACTTTACCACCTATTCTCCCGCAGAGTTGCTCATGCGTATCGGCAACGCATATGTAGCCGCTCGAAAAGATTTTACGAATATGATGAGGGAGTATTCGTACAATCACGGGGATTTAACGGACTTGCACTTATGATGATTCAGACCACGGTTGGCGTGCCGATGGACGCTATGGTCTTGAATAATTATTTCCGCACCCTCATCAATCTTTTCTTTAAGATTCTTCCTATCAAGGAAAGCGGAGAAAGTTCATTGGATACCTATATGAGAAGTCTTCAGGCGGAGTTGCTTGGTTGTAAGGAGCTCATTGAGGCAATCCACGAAGACCCCTTGTTCCTGTCTTTGATTGCCATCCTGCAATACCTCATCGATAATCCATCTTGCGAAGTTTCGGTGGTAAAGCGTGAGGTGTTCCGTGCAATTTCAATTTGCAATAAATTGAAATCACGATATGCCGTGCCGCAGGAGGTGTCAAAATGAACCCTTGGAACACATACCGTTCCAGAATCAATGCTCACGGCATCACAAAGCGCGACTCTGTTTTGCAGCGAGAACGAGCGTTTTTAAGCGCGAAGCTCCCTGCAAGCCTTTCGTACCACCAATTGACCGTAAACGGAACTGTACGCAATATGGCTGTCATTAACTCAGACAACCTTAATCTGAAAACACTGTGTACGATGCCCGGAGAAGATTTGCCGCACGGCGGTCTGGTCGAATGGATGGGTAATCACTGGCTGATTACTGAGAAAGATGCCAATAACGAACTGTACACGAAGGGCACGATGAAGCAGTGCAACTACCTGCTTCGTTGGATTGCGGAAGACGACACCGTCGTTGAACGGTGGTGTGTCATTGAGGATGGCACGAAATATCTGACCGGTGAATACGGCGACAACGATTTTATTGTTGTGCGCGGTGATTCACGAATTTCACTAACACTTGCTAAGGACGAGTATTCCATTCAGTTAAATCGCAACAATCGCTTTTTGATTGATGACTATGATTCGAAGAACGTCCTTGCTTATCGTCTCACCAAACCGTTTAAGCTCGGTGGAAGCTATAACGGAGAGGGCGTCCTTAACTTCGTTCTTACGGAGTGCAATACGGAAGACAGCGATAACATCGAACTTCATATTGCAAACTACTATGACCATTTCCCGAAAGAGAAACCGGACGAGCCAGATACTCCGTCCGGTGACGATACACCAGATGTACCTGATGGAAAGAAGGTGTGGTTCTGATGCAACTGGAAGAGTTTTTCGATTATAAGAACCAACTGATGAATGACCTCTTGACGAACGAGGAAATCGTGCGGCTCCTTGCCGATGACTGCAAACCAGTCAACGATGTTCAAGACCTCATTTATAAGCAGGTATTTCCATATGAGTACATTCCAGAAACCATTGAGCACGGGCAGACCTTTATCTGCTGCGATGTTGACATCCAAAAGTCTGTAAATAAGACTTTCCTGATTCCGGTTTTATATATCTGGGTCTTTAGCCACAAGAGCAAGCTCAGATTACCAAAAGAAACCGGCGGTGGGATTCGTACTGATAAACTGTGTTCCGAGATTGCGAAGGCTGTTAATGGCAGTCGATACTACGGTCTCGGTGAGTTGGATTTATACGCTGTGAAACGTTTTGCTCCAATCACAGATTATCAGGGAAAAGTCCTCACGTTCCAAGCAAAAGACTTCAATCGGACACTACCGACCGGCAAGCCAGTTCCCTCCAATAGGAAAAATGGATAATGCCGACACGTCATTTACTGTATCAAAAAGACTACCCAATAAATGACTATATTCGGGTCATGATTCCGACTGTTGGTGAAGTATTGGAAAACGAGGATAACTACTACAGCATGGTGTCAATGCTCACTGCTATGCCCATAGATATGATGGTACAGCTTGATGATATCGGGATTGATTTCACAACCATTAACGAGTGGGAGCTTTTTCTCCTCTTGTTTAACTCCTTAAAAGAACAGGACACCTCACTAATTTTTGGAGACTTTGACCTAAAGCCATTCCAACCTGCAATCAATCCGCAAAACGGAAATGTGATTCTGGTTAACAAGGCAACCGGTGTACGAATCGACCGTGCTTTGCACGGGCAGATTGCTGCGGCTCTTAGGAAAATCCACCACCTTGAAAAGGATAATCGCAAGCCAGCAAACGGCGAAGCGAGAGAATATATGATTGAGCGTATGCGAAAGAAGCTGCGTCGTAGGGGTATGCGAACAACCGACTCTCAGCTTGAAGAGTTGATTGTCGCCCTTGTTAACACAGAACAGTACCACTATGGATTTGAGGGGACACGAGAACTCTCTATCTATCAGTTCAATGAGAGCGTGCGCCAAGTAATCAAGAAAATTGACTATGACAACAAGATGCACGGCATCTATGCTGGCACGGTCAGCGCGAAAGACCTAAGCCAAGATGATTTGAATTGGCTAACTCACAAATAGGAGGAATGTCTAAATGAATATCAATGATATCACCATCACCAGCCTTGAGACTATCAATGCATTTGACATCGTGACTGGTGCATTCAAGTTCACTCTGGACGAGCTGCAGAATGCAACTATCGCTCAGACTCAGGAAAAGACCGACATCACCGGTAAGCAGGGTCGCAAGCTGAACTCTCTGAAGAAGAATAAGGCTGTTACCATCAGCGGTACCAATGGTCTGGTTTCTGGCGGTCTGCTCGAAATGCAGGTTGGCAGCGAGTTTGAGAACAAGAAGACCACGGTTAAGTGGCACGATTATCTCACCGTTAGCGGCAATGCTGCGTCTACTGCTTACAAAGCCGTTGGTACGACCGGAAATGAAGTCGAGTCTGTTTATGTCAAGAACAGCGACGGTACCCTCGGTAAGACTTTGACTCAGGGCGCAGAAGTTGCTGAAGGTGTTTTCACCTACAATCCTCAGACGAAGGCACTTGCCTTTAATGATGGAGAAATCGCAGACAACACAGAGATTGTCGTGTACTATATGCGCCAGATTCAGGCTGACGTTCTGGAAAACCTGAGCGACCACTATTCTGGCAAGTGCGCTTTGTACATTGATGCCTTTGCCGAGGATAAGTGTGCGAATGTGTACCGCATCCAGTTCTACATCCCCAAGGCTGACTTCAATGGCGAGTTCAGCTTCGAGATGGGCGACAACCAGACTGTCCATGCGTTTGAGGCTGAGTCTCTGTCCGGTGCTTGCGGCACCAGCGGCGCTCTGTGGACTTACACCATCTTTGGTTCCAACGCTGAGGATGTTGCCTAAAGAAAGTAGGTGGTAAACATGGCAACTGCGGTCAAGAGATGTCGCGTTTGTGGCAAGGAGTATGAAGCCTGCCGCAGCGCAAATAGAGCCGCAGGCGTGTTCCGGTGGCAAGAGGTAGCGTGTTCTCCCGAGTGTGGAAGTATTTATCTCCAGCAGATAAATGAATCCAGAGGCATTGTTGATGCGCGGAAGAAGAACAAGCATAAAAAGCCTGTTGTTGCCGAACCTGTTGTTTCTGAGCTTCAGGTCGCAGAAGAGATTCTGTCGGATGAGGCGCCTGCTGAAATCGAATAAGCAAAATGGGAGGGTAGAGTAATCTGCCCTCCCTTTCTCTGTTAGGAGGCGCTATGGAGCGGAGCAAGTTTAACGTAGATAAAGATAAAGAAAAACGAACTTACAACAATATCGTATTCGACAGCCAGCTTGAAATGAAATACTACAGGGATGTACTTTGTCCCGCAGTGGAAAGCGGCGAAGTAACTTATTTTGAGTTACAGAAAAAATATGAGCTGCAACCGAAGTACACTCACAATGGTAAGACGGTCTTGCCAATCATTTATGTTGCTGATTTTTATATGGAATATGCCGATGGGCACATTGAAGTAGTAGACACGAAGGGGTGCCCTGATAGTGTGGCAAAGCTAAAACGAAAACTGTTTTGGTACATATACCCAGACATTGACTATAAGTGGATTACTTATGTTCAAAAGTGGGGCGGTTGGCTTGAGTACGAAGTAGTAAAAGAATTGCGCAAAGAAGCAAAGCGCAGCAAGAACAAAAAGGAGGAACCCGATAATGGCTAAGTCGGAAAAGAAAATTTCAATCGCATCTTTGGACAAGGTGCTTAAAGAACAGGCAGTGGATATTGCGACAGAACAGTGGTTTGGTAATGAGGTGAAAATTAAGCACACACTCTCTTTTTCGGAGGCGCTGGCATTTGTTGACGATGTGGTGTCAAGCTGCTTTCATACGACTGGTGGTTATATGCCAGAGTTGCAGGAGTTCGTTGTAAAGAGCAACATCTTGACTCGCTACGCCAACTTCAACCTTCCCGATAATTTAGAGCACCGCTATTCTTTGCTCTATAACACGGATGCAGTTGACGTTGTGATTCGGCACATCAACCAGAAACAGCTCGACGATATTCTGGAATCCATCTCTGAAAAGATTAGCTATCTGTGTGAGAGCAATATTGCTGCTATTGAGCGTCAGATGAATGAGGTTGTTTCTGCGTTTACTGAGCTGCAGAAAAAGACCGAGGCTATGTTTGCCAACATTACGCCAGACGATATCTCGAAGCTGACATCCGCTATGGCAGATGGTCAATTCAGCGAAGAGCGTCTTGTCAAGGCATATACGAATCAGATGAAGGGTGATGCCGATGAGTCTGTCGAGCAAACTGAACGCATGGATTAAGTCCCCACAAGGGCAATCTCGCCTCCAAAACAAGTTGGAAGAATATAATCGGAACGGTGTTAAGAAAACTGCCGCAGGTGATTCGGTTATACCTGAGACACGCATATATGAAGCCGCTGCAAAGTTTATCCAAGTTCTTCAAATGACAGCAAAGAGCTACGACCTACCGGATTCGGTTATGAAACACATTGAAGGAATGAGTAGTAGCGGAACTATAATTCAGACTGAAGAAGGTTTCGAAATTCCTCTATACTTTGAGGGTGATTTGCATCGTGACTCTCTCGACAATGATTTGGGGTACGAAGGCATCAACAACATCGTTGCCCTTTTCAATAACGGATACCATGCGCAAAACTATGTGTATGGTTGGTGGGACAACCATTCACCATCTGGTGCGGCAATTGGACACTCGCTGTACAACGATAACTATGCGTGGGTGCGAAGCAAAAAAGAACGAGATGCGCTGAAGTTTATTCAACAGGCAATCAGCGACTTTAACGGGAACTATGGTTCCGAATACAATATTACTGCCGTAATTGCGGCAGATATATATGAACAATAATTTTGAAAGGCTTGGCTTTATGCCAAGCCTTTTCTTCATAAAGGACGGTGATGAACGATGGCAATGGACGCAGATGTACGGTTACTAATTGGAGTTGCCCGTGGCGGCGCAGATGGTGACAGCGAAGCCCTTATCCGCAAAGAACTCAACGAAATCATGGGCAAAATCAAGCTCGAAGCCAAACTGGATAGTAAATCATTCGGTGAGCAAATCCGCAAACAGCTTGATGCAATTAGTAAGAACGGCAAATTTTATGTCAACTTGTCAAAGATTAACATCGGTGCCGGTGCCATTGCTGATTTTAGACGCCAGCTAAACACCGTCATCAATACTCTCAACCTTGATAAAGGGACAAGCATTACGCTGACTGCAGAAGGCATTGGAGAGGTTAAGAGTAAGATAAAAGAAACCGCAACAGTAACAGATGAAGCCGCCAGAAAGATGGCGGAGTTCAACGTTCAGATTGCTGCAATGAAAAAGCAATCCAAGAACATTGATACTGGTCTTGGGTCTTTGAGCAAGGGAGCAACTGCAGAAGAGGCTGCTCAGGTTACTGCACTGCTTGAGAGATATAAGGCGTGGCAGGTTGAGTTCGAGACACTCCGTCTCCAAGGTGTCGATGGTAGCAATGAGCGCCGAAAGGCACTTGAAGATGAAGCGGCTGCAATCCTTGTAAACATCCAACGAATCAATGAAGAACGAGAGGCTACTGCCGAAGCAGCACAGGCAAAGGTTCAAGCAGAACGTGAAGCAAAGGCTGCGGATGATGCAACAGTAACGGCTGAAAACAGGAAAAACGCCGCTATGAAACAGGGTGTTGTGCTTCTTACGCAAATGCAAAAAGCGGAGCAGGATTGGACTGCTGCGCAAAGCGGACGGAGCAGCGAACACTATAATAACATTCGGCAGGGTACGGTGTACCTGCAAGAATATCTTGGTCAGCTTGAGCGTGGAGAAATCTCTGTTGATGAATTCCAACGCAGGCTTGCTGGTTTACGGACATCTTTTGCTGAGTCATCAAATGCCATTAAGAGTGCCGGTGAAAATACTAAGACACTGAGCGAGCGTGTTGGTGGTCTTGCTGCCAAGTTTACGTCATGGCTTACTGTTTCTCAGATTGTTATGAAACTCTATTCTTCCTTAAAGAAGATGGTTTCTGCTGTTATTGACATTGATACAGCGATGACTGAGCTGAAGAAAGTCACAGATGAAACGAGCACCGTATATGCTAAATATCTCGATGACGCATCTGTTCGTGCGAAAAAACTCGGTGCAACAATTGCTGATACAGTTACAGCGTCTGCTGATTTCGCTCGCCTTGGCTATACACTGGACGAAGCTGCACAATTAGCTGACGCGGCATTGGTGTATAAAAACGTTGGCGATGGTATTGAGGATGTTAGCCAAGCATCCGAAAGTATTATTTCAACAATGAAGGCATTTGGCGTTGAGGCTGAAAATGCTATAAGCATTGTTGATAAGTTCAACGAGGTCGGTAACAATTTTGCCATTTCCTCAGAGGGCGTTGGCGAAGCGTTGCGGCGTTCAGCCTCTGCGCTCGCCGCCGGTAACAATACCTTAGACGAAAGCATCGCCCTCATTACTGCTGCAAACAGCGTCGTCCAAGACGCTGACGTTGTCGGTACGACAATGAAGACCGTTTCCATGTATCTCCGCGCAGCAAAGACTGAGGCAGAAGAAGCTGGAGAGAGTACGGAGGGTATGGCGAATAGCGTATCAGAGCTCCGCGAGGAACTTCTGGCGCTCACAAATGGTAAGGTTGATATTCAGATTGACGAGAACACTTTCAAATCTACTTATCAGATTATGAAAGAGTTGGCGGATGTCTGGGGCGAGCTTACCGATATCACACAAGCAAATATTTTGGAACAGATTGGTGGCAAACGAAACGCCAACGTTGTTTCATCAATGCTTGAGAACTTCAACGTAGCTGAAGATGTCGTTAAAACAGCGGCAAATTCTGCTGGCTCTGCGTTGAAAGAAAACGAAAAATATCTTGACAGCATCAACGGTAAGATTGCTGAATTCAAGGCAACGTTTGAAGAGCTGTCTATGACCCTCATTGACTCTGATTTTGTAAAGCAGGTCATCGAGTTGGGTACTGGGCTGCTTGATGTACTTAATGTGCTGGCAAAGGTGATTGATAAAGTTGGTGGATTGAATACCGTTCTGTATGTTACAGTCGGTATCCTTGCCACGATTAAAGCTGATGCCATAAAGACTTTCCTTGTTACAACAATCCCCAGTGCACTGGCGAAGGTGACTTCCGCCGTTTCAACCTTTGTTACTGGGTTTAAGCAACTCCCGGCTGTTATCAAGGCGATGAATAGTCAGACTGCGCTTGCAATCCCCGGAACATCTCGCCTATCTGTCGCACTAAAAACACTTGGTATTTCAGCGTCTACCGCTCAGATTGCGGTCGCTGGTATTGCCGCCGCCATAGGCGCAATTCTTTTAATCAAAAACGCTATCGAGGATGCTCGTACCAAGCGGATTGAAGAAGCTGCGTCTACAATCGCAAGCACAGAAGCGACCATTGAAAATGCAGATGCAGTGAAGGCTGCATATATTGAGTACGAGAAGTACGCAAATCGCACAGACCTTACTGAAAGCGAAGAAGCATCCTTTAAGACCGCCCTTGACAAGGTAACCAGTGCTCTTGGAGATAAAGCTGTTGCGTTGGAGGGTTTGACGCAGGGCACCAAAGATTATACCGAGGCATTAGATGGTGCCATTAAGAAAGAACTTGAAGAGGCTCAACTTGCAGCAAAAGAAAAACGTGTGGCTGCTGAGAAGAAACTTCAAAGTGAAACTTGGTCTGGTTGGGATGGTTCCAAAATTTCTTATAACATCCAAGATGCGTGGACGGATGAAGAATATGTTAAAGCAAAAGAAGCTGCGCAGAAGATTGCCAGTGACTATTTGCGTGAAAAGGTTTCGTCTGTTGGTCATGGTTTAACTGCAACAGAGTTGGTGTTAGAACCGGTTGATTGGAATGTTGACCATTCTAACATGGATGCCGTTGTTGACTACTATTATACGCTGCTTGACCTCAAGGCAGAGTTGCTCCGGCAAGACTTAACTGGCAATGAAATCTATGATGCAGTAATTGAAAAGACCGGATTGCTCAAAGATTCTGTTGATACATATGTCCAATCCATCTATGACGAGACATCAGCGACCTACGTTCTTCAGAATGGTATCCCGACAACGGTTGAAGAGCTTGAAAAGTTTAGAACATATCTTAATCAAACGATTGGCGATATGTTTAACTTTGACGATGGAAGCGATTCGTTGTCCGACCTTATCAATGGTTGGCTCTCGGATAGTGGTTTCTCTGACCTCTTAGCGCAAGCGGCAGAAACCGCTGCATCGGAAGACCCATTTACTCCATATACAGCAAAGCTCGAAAAATTAACTGACACAGTATCAACACTAAAAGCCGCCTATGACGCATTAGATGCAGCTCAGGCAGATATGGCTACTGGTGCAGGTTTGTCAACTGACACTATCGAGGCACTTGCCTCTGCCAACGATGACTACCTCAGCTATCTGTATGAGGAAAACGGTGTTATTAAACTTAACACTGAGGCTTGGATGGAAAACGCCAATGCCAAGATGCAAGAACAGATGGCTGAAATTGAGAAGGAGACTGAATCCCTCAAGGAGCAAAACGCTGCCCTTGAAGAGAAGAATCGCCTTCTTGACGAACAGGCAAAGAGCGGCGAAGATTACTATGACCAGTACGGCAGCGATGGTGGCGCTGGTACGGAGCGGTTAAATGCTGCTCGTGAATACCGTGCGGAAATCGAAGAGAATAACCGTGTAATCGAAGAGAACAACCTAAAGATTGCTGAAAACCAAGGAAAGCTTGCGATTTATAGCAGCTTGTACGGCAGCATTACTGGTGACCTCGATGCTTACACGAGTGCGCTGAACAACTTCTCTCGGATTTCTAACACAATCAACTCCGTTTCTGACTCTTTCCAAACTCTCGCTAATTTGCAGAATCAGGTTGCCGACGGCTTCACAATGTCTTTGGACAAGGCACTTGAGTTTGCGTCTGTATATCCTGAAATTCTGAACAATGCCACCGTCGCGGCAGACGGGCAGCTCACGTTAAACGCAGATGTCGTCAACTCGTTCATTACTGGCAAAAAGGCTGAACTGGATGCTCAGATTGACAGTCAGATTACGCAGCTCGAAGCGGATAAGGCTGTCCTGACAGCAAAGATGGAAAGTGCGCAAGCACAACTTGAGCTTGCCAAAAACGTAGGCGATGGCGAAGGTCAGATTGCCAAAGAAGTAGCAGAGTATCGAATCAATACTGGTAACGCTTTGACGGCAGCGCTTATTGAAATGGGCGTTGAAGAGTCAAAAGCGTATGCTCTTGCTGCTGCGGCTATGGCTGGTAATGAAGAAGAATTTGCCCGCGTTGCAAAAGAGTGTTTTGAGAACATGGATGACAATGCTGCCAAAGCAGCATATAACATGGCACACTCCATTTTTGTTAACGCAAGCAATTCTTGCAATAGCATTTCTGAAATTGCTGCGCAGGCGCATGAAACAGCTCAGGCTATTGCTGCTATGGGAAGCGGTGAAGTTGCTGGTAGTAGCTCCAGTGTCTTCGGTGGAACCGATGGAACCCAAACAGGCGGTCTCAGTCTTGACCTGTACAAAGGCAATTTCAAGGGGACGGATTATAACTATGAAGCAACGTCTGTTAGCTTGGACGATTATGTGTCACAGCTTGAATTAGATATTTCCTCCTATGAAAAAGCAATTGCTCAAATTGACGGTCAGATTGCTGCGCTCCAAGCGCTGAAAAACGCCCCGCTCAAGAGCTTTGAAAGCAGCTCGGGCAGCAGTGGTAGCGGTGGTTCCAGCAAAGAGGTCGAAGAATATCTTGCTGACATTGACGAGTATTACGAAGCAATGAAGCGACTGGAGTCTATCCAGCAGCGTCTTGCCAAGTTACAGTCTCAGATTGAGTATGCGGATACAGAAGAAGAGAAGATTGCGCTCACAAAGCAACTTATCAATGCTTACAATGATGAAGCGGATGCGCTTGAAAATCTGAACAGCCTTCGTAGTGAAACCATTGCCAACGGCAAGGCAGAACTCGAAGCCCTTGGATTCAGTGTAAGCTATGACGCTACGACCAACGAGTTCATGGTTCATAACATGGAGCACCTTAACGAGCTTTATGGTGCTACTCAGGAAGAGACTAACGAACTCAGGAAGAAAACCGAAGAGCTCATCGATACGATGGAGTCTCTCAATGACTCAAACCAAGAGGGAGCTTCCTCTCTCCGCACGTTAAAGGCTGACATCAAATCTGCAAAGCAATCTATTATTGATTACTTAAAGCAGATTGTTACTGCTGCAAGCGATGTTGTCGATGCATACCAAAATGTGTATGAGACGCTCCATAATGCAGCCGATGAATATGCCGCAAACGGATATATCACGATTGATACCCTGCAGTCTATTATCGAATTGGGTGCGCAGTATATGCAATACCTCATGGATGAAAACGGGTTGCTGGTTATCAACGAAGAGAACATCAATAAGGTGCTTGCTGCAAAGACGCAAGAATTAGCTCTCAATCAGGCTATGACCTATGTTGAGCGTCTCCGCCTTGCGTTGCAGGAGAACTCCATTGAAGACCTGAACAACCTTCTGTACGCCACTACAGAGGCTACGAACGCCACTTGGGGATTGGTGTACGCCAACCTTGCCTTGCTTGGACTGGACGATGACCAATATCAAGCTGCGCTCCATAACATCAATGCAATTCGTTCTTTGGCTGATAGTGCCGTTAGTGGTATCGGTCAAACTGCCGGTAAAACGGCAGAGGAACTAAACAACATGAAAGATGGTCTCGATGACATCTTGAAGTATGTTATGGATATGCTCAAGCAACGTATCAACGACCAGATTGATGCGCTTGAGGATATGAAAGATGCCTACGCTGACATTATTTCTTTGCGCAAAGAAGCTTTGGAGGCTGCAAAGTCGGAAGCAGATTACCAAGACAAGGTAGCAGAGAAGGTTAAGGCGCTCGCTAAATTGCAGGCTCGTATCAATGCACTTTCCTTAGATGATAGCCGCGATGCACAGGCACAAAAGGCAAAGCTCGAAGAGGAAATGTCTCAGCTCCAGAAAGAGCTTGCTGACACCCAGTCAGATTATGCGGTAGATGCTCAGAAAAGCGCACTTGACAATATGCAGAAAGCGTATGAGGAGCAGAAAAACGCAGAAATCAAAGTGCTTGAGGACAGCATCTCTTCTTATCAGAAGCTGTATGATATGGCTATTGCATATATCCAGTCAAACTGGGGCTCATTATATGATGAGCTAATTGCTTGGAACTATCAATATGGCGATGAACTGAGCAGCACTATCACGACAGCTTGGGAAAACGCCTTAGCTGCCGCACAGAGATATGGAAGCTACGTCAATGCGTTGAATAGCATTGGCGCTGATATCGATGCTGCAAATGGTGCTGGTTCAAATTACATTGTTGGTGAAACGACATATGACAACAGTTCCTCCAATGAGGAAATGATTCATGCTATCATCAAGGAGATGTATGCGAATAGCCAAGCGCACCATACTGCCAGTAAGGAAGAGAAAGCGCGGCTCGACAAGCGCAATCTGACCCTTGGCGCAATGCTCGGTCAGTACGGCGTAAATGCTTACCGCCAAAACGGAACGTGGTATGTGGATGGTGGTGCACTTCTTTATGAGAAGTATCGTAAGTACATTTACCACACTGGTGGTATCGCAGGCGACCAGCCGACTCTAAAGCAAAATGAGATTCTCGCCGTCCTCGAAAAGGGTGAGGCGGTTCTCGATGCGAAGAAAGAAGCCGGTCTCTATCGCATTATTGATTTCACTACCGCACTGTCGGACAAGCTTAGCAAGTTGCTCACCCTTACGGACATGAGCCGTATGTTCGGTCAGATGCAAGGTGATGTTACGAAGGCTGCTTCTGCTTTTGCTCCAATCAATAACACACAGATACCCAGCGTATCCTTTGGTGATGTTATCATTTATGGAGCAAATGAAGAAACGGTTGAGAAACATCGTGAAATCAATCGGCAGTTCACCAATGATGTCATCAAACAACTGAATATCAAACGTTAACGGTGCGGAGGGAGCTTCTGTCTCCCTCCCACTGATATTTTATGAAAGGAGATGGATGCGGTAAACCATGTTTAACTGTTATGAGTTTACTTTTGACGGAGAGTCCTCTGCGATGTATGGGCTTATGGTCTATGACATTGGTGGCAGAGGTCAAAGCGATGTGAGCTTTGGTAACAAAGCATCCATCGTCGAAACAAGAACAAACAATCGGATTCAGCCAATTTACTTTGGGACGAATTACCACAGCAAGCCACTTGAATTCAAGTTGGTTTTTGGTGCCGAGCGCGAGCTCGACCGGTATGAGCTTGAAGATATCGCTTATTGGTTGACTGGACGCAAAGAGTACAAGTGGCTTTCCATCGGGCAACAGGATATGGAGCAACTTCAATTTCGCTGCATGGTCACTGAGTTGACCCCCATCTCACATGGATGGTTACCCGTCGCATTTCAGGCGACCATTCAATGCGATTGCCCCTATGCGTATAGCTACCCGTTTGAAAAGCAGTACACGATTTCCGGTGAGACTACCATTCTGTTCCGCAACGAAAGCTCGGTGCGTGAATATCTCAAGCCTGAGATTTCGTTCGCACCTGCATCCAGCACAAGAACTTTGTCTCTTGTAAATCTGAATGATGACAACCGAGAGTTCAAGTTGACTGGCATTCCAAGCGGTGCATCTATTTTCGTCAACAACAGCAACGGCATCATTCAAGAGCTCTCAAGTGGTTACAACCTATACGATGGATTCAATCTCAACTTCTTCCGCTTGGTTCACGGAGACAATAATATCAAAGTAACCGGTGATGGCGTACTGACCATCTCTGGCAGGTTCTTATACAATGTTGCAGGATAAGGAGGTGTTGCGGATTGTATCTTGATTATTCCAAATTGGCGTTTGATAAAAACGGCACGCCCGAAACGCCTACGCTCGTCCTGAAGACGATGCATGAGGAGACTATTGGGGTTATCCCCGGTGTCTATAACCTAAAGCTGTCCGTCAAGTTTGCAGAACCAAGCGAAATGACGTTCGATGTTCCTGCCATCCTTGATGGCGAGAAGAACTGGATTTATGACGAGCTTGTTGGATATAAGGTCATCTACACCGAACACTATGGTATCTACGTTGTTATGAACCCGACAACAAGTGCTGACGGTATTTCCGATGTGAAACACGTCCAGTGCTACTCTTTGGAAAAAGTTCTCGACACAAAGAAATTCTTCCTTGAAGACGGCGATGACGGTAGTACATTCAAGTTCTTCAATCAGACAAACCATAACGACCCGGACACTATCATCGGTAGAGTCCTTGAGGTTGCCGATGGCTGGCATATGGGCTATGTTGCTCCGTCTGTTGCCCAGCGCTATCGTACATTCGATGGGTATGACGATTACCTTATGTCCTTCCTGTATGGCGACTGCCAAGACAAGTTCCGCTGTGTGTTCGTGTTTGACCCTTACGAGCGCAGTATCAATGTCTATGACGCCGATATCGAATTAGAGACGCTTCCCATTTATCTGGACTTTGATAATCTGGTTGAGAGCCTTGATATCGAAGAGGTGACCGATGAGTTGGTTACTGCAATCAGACCGTATGGTAGTGATGATGTAGATATCCGAGAGGTTAATCCCATCGGCTCCAACTGGATTTACGACCTTAGCTATTTCATTGCGAACGGTGACCTTCCTGATGCCCTTGCTGCAAAGTGGGAAGCATGGCAACGTACTGTCCTCAATCGCCAAACATACTACAAAGGTTTGGTAGCGTTACAGGCATCCGCATCTTCCACGTTACTTGCAACGCAAGCTGCACTCGCGGATTTGAAGGGTGAGCTTGATACGCTTACTGCACAGCAAAGCGTTACGATTCAGGCGCTTGCAATGGAAACCACATCAACCGGTAAGGCTAACCAGCAGAAGTTGCTTGATGAAATCAACCAGAAGATTGCCGCGAAGAAGGCTGAGATTGCGGCAAAAGAAAATGAGATTGCTGCGCTTGAAGCGAACATCAAGCCGTATGCAGAGCAGATTCAAGCTGTTGTCAACGAACTGTCTATCAGTAAGTTTTTTTCAGAAGAAGAGTATGCAATTTTGCGCAAGTACATTATTGAGCAGGATATTACCGAAGACACTTTTGTCGCCACAAGTGTTGATACGACTGTATCTGGTAGTTCCTACTCACTGGTAAACGAAAGAGTTTCCGTAGATGCTTCTTCAATTTCTGAGGTCGATTTGACCAACGAGTTCCAAAAGAAAATGTATGTACTTTCTGGTGGCAACTTTGCTTTCAGTGGAAGCCACAATATCACTGGCGATATTATTCGCGGCACACTGGAGGTTGGTTCAGATAACCAGTATGTGCTGAGTTTGTACGCAGGGTCAATCACTGTCAATACGACAAAGGCTTCAAGCGGCACAATCACGCTTGTCGGTTCGTTGTCATCTTTTTCATCTGACATTAGAGATGTGACCATCGATGAGGTAACTACACGGGAAGGCAGCAAGATTTCGTTTGTCTGCGGCACTGGCTCTATGTATTTGACAGCAAATGTCAGTGATTACCAAAAATACTCTGTGCAGTTGGAACTGTATGACTACGCGCTGGATGTTCTTGCAGATTTGGCTACACCTACATATGAATTTTCGGTTGACTCTGCAAACTTCGTATTTGCCCAAGAATTCGCACCGTTTCGAAACCGCTTGGAGCTGGGTAAGGGCGTGTATCTCAACGTCGGCGGTAAGCAGACAATCACGCCATATATCATCGAGTTTGAGTTAGATTTTGAAAAGCACAGCAATTTCTCGGTTGTCTTCTCAAATCGTTTTAAGCGAAAAGACTATGTCAATACATTGAAAGATATGGTAGAGACCAGCTACTCTACCAGCCGCAGCTTCGATGCCAACAAGTATTTGTATAATCAGGCTGCAAATCAAGCTGCGTCAGTCTCGAAGTTTATGAAGAGCTCATTGGACGCGGCAGTCAATACAATTATTGCCGCCAAGAACCAGAGTGTTGTTATCAACGGTAGTGGTATCCATGTCGGAGGTGATTCCAAGTATCAGCTTCGCATTGTAGATAGCATGATTGCTATGACCGACGATAACTGGGCGACCGCAAAGCTTGCTATTGGTCTGTTTGCGTCCGACGAGGTTGGAACGTACTTTGGTGTGAACGCAGAGGTTATCGGCGGTAAGCTTATTGTTGGTAACAATCTTGTTATTGAGAATGAGACCGACGACGGTGTCATGCAGTTCAAGGTGGACTCAAGTGGCGCATGGTTGAATAACTCCACATTTGTTCTCCAAAAGGACAATGGCGGCAAGATTCTCATTGACCCTATGTATGGTATTGCTGCAGGCACAGGTGACCTGTACTCCGTAGATGGCACAACTGTTTATCCGTCATTTATTAGCTTTGGTCGCAGTCGTGATAACATTCTGTTCGACGATGACGGGATGCCTCAGAATGCAAATTTCTATCTCGATATCGATGATGGCAGCGTCTATATCCGTGGTAAGGTTTCTGCTACTTCCGGTAAAATCGGTGGTTTCACTATTGAAGACGACTACCTCCACGCTGGTAGTGGAAGTGACTATATCGCTCTGAACGGTTCTGGCACAAATGCTAACTCCGCCTATGCAATGTGGGCTGGTGCAGCCGCTCCCGCATCTGCGAAATTCTGGGTAAAAAAGAATGGCGATATGTATGCAAAGAGTGGTACGTTTCAAGGTGTCGTGTCTGGCGCATCGTTCAAGGACAAGTCTGGCAATTCCATGATGAATAGCAACTATGAGTTCACCGCTGGATACCTCAATCTCAATGGACTGAATGTTGGAAACGGCAATTTTACAGTCGATGCCAGTGGCAATGTTTCTGTTCGAGGTAGCATCACAATGGCTGCTGGTTCATCAATCAACTGGGCTTCTGTCACAGAATCAAACGTTGGAAATAGCAGCTCATATCAGAGAGCTAATACTGCCTACAACCTTGCAAGCACCGCGAACTCAAATGCAGGTGATGCATACAACTTGGCGAACACCGCTTTGCAGGCTGCCTACGACAATGCATTGAGCGACAGAGATATCTTCAATATGCTTACTAACGGAAGCACGCGGTTTGGCATTTTTAGCGATTCAACATCGAACAGGCTATATATCAATGCAAATTACATCCGCTCTGGTACTATTGATGCTGATATTATAACTCTCGGCAGTGATTGGGGTGGCTTCAAGTGTGCACTTGGTTCTGACGGTACTGGTCGGTACACCTATGGTGCTAAAATGTATGGGTCTAATGAGGAGTTTTATTTTATCGCTACAAATGCTGGTGTCCGTATGCAATCCGATGGTGAATCATTTGTTGTCACAAGTACCCGTATTGTTGCAAGTACGGATATAGACACCTCTTCGGACAGGCGATTGAAAAACAATATCTCGTCCGACTTAGACAGGTACATCCCATTTTTTATGCGTTTGCAGCCGAGCGTCTATCGGTTTAATTCTGGTCGAAGTGGTAGGTTCCATACTGGCTTTATCGCGCAAGAAGTAGAAGACGCATTGCGTGATAGTGGTCTTAGTACGCAGGATTTTGCTGGATTAGTAAAGTGCTCCGGGCTGAATGATGCACATTCAAAATATACAGACGAGTATTCCCTACGCTATACAGAATTCATTTCCCTGAACACTTACATGATTCAGCGATTGTACCGGCGTATTGACGAACTCGAACAGAAACTTCAAGCAATTGAAGCATAATAACTCCACGATTGAAAAGCACCCGAAGGCTTTTGTAAGGAGTGGCACATCCTATGGTGTTCCGCTCCCGATTTTATTTACCCAAAAGATATAAAGGAGAGCCATATGAAAGACGAGATTATGAATCGACTTGCCGCTGTTCTGAATGCGTTGAACGCAGTTAGTGTAAACGGCAAACAAAACCTTGCAAATCTGAGTGGCAGCATTGCTGTTATCGAGGAGGTTGCCGCTATGCTGGGTGAAGCTTCTATCGAAAAGGCTTCCGCAGCAGATGGCGAAAAGAAAAAGTAAAGGTGGTGAACCTATATGCCCTGTGATTACAGCCCATATACGTTACCGACCATTGACTTCGTAGCTGGAGAGACGCAGGACTTTGCGTTCTACACCTACTTCTATAAGAGCCACCAGCCGTTTGCGCTGAGTGGGTGTACGGCAAACTTCTCTATTGTTAGCTTTACCAACAAGACAGGTGTACCGATTCTTACGAAGCCAATGGAATCACATTTTAACGATGATGTCACCGCAGAAAATGTGTTGGCGGTCACATTAGACCCGTTGGACACGGTAGATTTGTGTGGTAAGTACATCTATCAAATCACTATCAAAGATATTAACGGCAATATCGAGATTCCAAAACAAGGCATCTTATTTATTACCAATAATATCAACAAGAGTTTCATCAGGCAATAAACCGGGGCGTATGCACCCGGCTTTTATTATGCCCATTTTTAGAGGAGGACAGATTCTATGAATACAACCTACTTTCTGAATTGTGCGGCAGGCAATATTTTCAACACGAAAACGTCTCCTGCTCTGCCAAAGACCTATTACATTGGCTTGAGCACCAGCGCCCCTGCTATCAATGGTACTGGTGTAAACGAGCCGTCCACAGATGCTGGCTATGCTCGTGTGAAGTTGAGTTCCCTTGGTGAGCCGGTTGACGGCGTTGTCACCAACAGTCAGGCTATTAACTTCAATGAATCAACTGCGAGCTGGGGCACGATTACCCATTTCGTTATTTACGATTCCGCCACTGTTGGCGAGGGCAATCTCCTGATGTATGGTACGCTCTCTACACCGCGTAGCGTTGAGACTGCAACCATTATGACCATCAAGGAAGGCTACCTGTCTCTGTCTGCTCAGAACCCCACCTGATAAGGAGTTGAGTCGCATATGGCAAAAGAGTTTGATATTTACCTAAACAAACGACTTACTGAATGCGACATTATCGTCTACTCCATTCCATTCCGTGATGGATTGACCGCGACGAACCGTATGATTTTGGAGAGTTGCCTTGAGAGCTATACCCTCCAGAAGTTCATCGCTGTTGAAACTGGCTCCGAGCTGGTCTCGCATATCGACAAGATGATTAAGACCTGTAATGAGCGGCTGCACATGGCATCAACTTGGGGCATCGATTTGGAGTTCCAAACGCACTATGTCCTCAATCCTGTCCCAACCGTCATTGAGATTGCTCCAAACGATGATTTGCAAACGCTTCGGAATATGTTTATGAGCGTTGAAGACAAGCTGCAAATCACCGCCGCATCTATAGATGCTATGGTTGCCAAGTCGTTGGGCGAAGGCGGTTCGAGAATGAACATTGACGCTGAAGTGCGCCAGTCTCTCAAGAATAGTCTTCTCCGCCCTGCGGCGGCACTTCCAGTTGACACCAAGGTGCGCCAGATTTCAGAACAAAATTTCCTGACCATTGATGCTCCGGTCGAACCGAGTGCGGAAATCGTTGACCTTTGCTACCGTTTTTATACTGCGGCGGGGACAGCTATGCAGATTGCCGCCGCTGTCATTGAAACAGAGATTCACTTTTCTCTCGGTAGCGGCGAATCTGGAATTGAGCTCTCCGCAAGTGCAGATGGAGCGGCAAAAAAGTATGAGGCAATACAGAGTACAGTCGAAATCCTTGCTGGCATCACGGAGAAAATCACACAATTTATGGCACCGGAAAAGGGTGGCATTTTGTTGTCAGCAGCAGCCACGCCAATCTTGAAGCGGCATAGACTGCTCAACGAAATGGACGCAGATACGCTGCTGACTTATGACGATATGGCGCTGGAAGACATCGACTACATTATCCTATAACGAACGGAGGTGACGCGAGTGATTTATATCAAGCTGGATGACAGTATGAACCTCGTTATCACTGTGAATGAACCGATTTATAGGGGCGACAACTTGAATCAGAAAATCATCTACCTGATTCCGTTGCGGGTCGGCGAAATCGATATGCTGACTGCGACCCCTTATTTGAGCTACATCCGTGCAGACGGTGTAGCTGACATCGTGCGGCTGGAACGCCAAAGCGAGAAATACAAAGAAGCCTATTACCAATATGTATTTCCGGTTTCTTGCCGATTAACAAAGTTCCCCGGAGAAGTTTGCTCATGGCTTCAAATCTTCTCGGGCACGCCGTCTAACCCGACCATCGCAAAGAGTGGCGAGTGTCTGCTTTATGTCGAGGAATCCAAGAACATGGACGACTATATCTGCGACCATCAGCTTTCGGCTATTTACGAGATGCAGAAGAAGACAGAGGACACGGAGAGCAATATGGACGCCATCCAAGAGGAGATTGACAAACTCGTTAAAGATGATGGCGTTATCCATTTTACAAGCAATAGCGGCAACGACCCAGTGGACGAAGATGCCGTGATTCAATTCTGATTGACGGAGGTGATATGAGATGGGCGTGAGAGTCGCTTACGGAAAGAAAGGTAGAATTTCCGCTGCAATTGCTTCCGGTACTATCCCGAAAGATAGTCTGATTATCACCAGCGACAGCAAAGAGTCCGAACTGTATTTCTACGATGCGAATGGTGAGATGAAAAATATCTCCGAGCGCAAACAGTTTGAGACGTTAACCGAGGCGCAGGCGTGGGTCAAGACCTACGATTGTGCTGGACATATTATTTCAGTGCATAACGGTTCTGATTGGGTTCCGTATATCGTTTCTGCTGACGGGAAATTGTCTCCCGTTAATACAGGCGACATTAGCGTTGGCGATGTCAAAGTGATTGATGGCGGCGCTGCGAACGGTATCCAATGAAACCATTCTGCAAAAATATTTTGAAGGAGGAAAGTTATGCCCAATACTACGATGAAAACCCAAATCCAAGTTCGGCGTGACACAACGGCAAATTGGCTTGCTAACAAAGACGTTGTACCTGCCGCTGGTGAGCCTTGCTTTGACTTGGAGCTTGGCACTCTCAAGATTGGTGATGGCGTTACCACTTATGAGAACCTGAAGGCTATCAGTGGAGCAAGTGCTGCCCATTATGAAGGCGTGAAGGCAGAGGGCGAAAGTGACAATGATGTCATTACTCGCGTTCTGACTGCGGCTGGCGTTACTGCTGAGAAAGATGACATCTTTGTTGTCAAATCTTTGATTGCCGATGGCAAGTATTCTTACACTGCCTATGTCTACGATGGCTCTGTGTGGGCTGCGATGGATGGAAACTACAGTGCCGAGAATGTTTACTTTGCCGATGACCTGACGTACACTGCTGCCATTGGTGTTCTGACCGTTCCGAGCTCTGGCTCTGGTACGATTGCCGCATCTGGCAAGAATGTTAAGGATGTTCTCGCGTCCATTCTGGCGAAGGAAAAGAATCCGACTGCAACACAACCCGCCGTGACTATTACTTGTAAGCAAATTGCAGCGTATGAGGTTGGTTCAAAAGTCACTCCTGCGTACACCGCTTCTCTGAGCGCGGGTAGCTATACATACGGCCCTGCAACTGGTATTACTGCTACCGCTTGGAGCGTAACCGACGGTACTGCTACCAAGGATACTGCCTCCGGTTCGTTCGATGAGCTGACAGTTGGCGACGCTACCAGCTACGCTATTACGGCTACTGCGACTCACGGTGAGGGTGCTGTTCCTGTAACGAACCTCGGTAATGAGTATGCCGCCGGTAAAATTGCTGCCGGTAATAAGAGCAAGGCGACAGGCAAAATCACTGGCTACCGCAACAGCTTCTACGGAACGCTGAAAGCGAAGGATGGCGAAGTGAACTCTGCACTTGTGCGTGGTCTTAGCGGTAAGAGTGGTAAGGCTCTGACGGCTGGCAACAGCTTCAACCTCGCAATCCCCGTTGGCGCCATTCGCGTTGTGTTTGCGTATCCCGCAACGCTGCGTGATGTTAGCTCCGTGCAGGACGTGAATGGTATGAACGCGGAAGTCAAGACCGCTTTCACCAAGACCGTCGTTTCTGTCGAGGGCGCGAACGGTTATCAGGCAATCGACTATAAGGTGTATGTGATGGATATGGCTAACGCCAACGATACTGCAAACACCTATAAAGTGACAATCTAATATGGAGGTGACGCATAATGGCTGATTTTGGCAAACTGAATTTTGCGGTTTCATTTAATCCGCAAACTGCGTTCCCTCTGGACGCACGTTATTACTTCTATTCTCTGAGTGCTGCTGAAGCTGCCGCCGCTACCGCTGTTGAAGTCGGTAGTTCGGACGGCACTTATTTTTATGGCGAAAATGTTTGCGTCGTAACGGAATCTTCCGCCGACCTGTACATTATTCAGCCGGACAAGACCCTGAAGGCAGTCGGTTCTGCCGTCCTTGGCGATGGCAAGTCCATCGAGATTGTTGATGGCAAGGTCGCTCTGAAGGGCTTTGGTTCCGCCACCGCAGGTCAGCAGCCTCGCATCAATGCGGCTGGTACTGCTATTGAGTGGTACACACCCGATACCAGCACCGTTTCCGGTCTGGCTGATACCGTCGCTGGTCATACACAGGACATTCAAAACCTCCAGACTGGTAAAGCTGATAAGGCTACCACACTCGAAGGTTATGGTATCACTGATGCTATGACCGCTACTGCAATCGCGGAGGCAATCAAGACGGCTATCGCCGAGACCGGTCATGCCAGCTTCACGAAGGTTGATGCAGTCCCTGCGGCTTCTGAAGCCAAGGATAATGTTCTCTATCTCGTGATGAATGCCGACACTGGCTTCTACGACATCTACGCAAAGGTAGATACCGAAGTTGTTCGTCTGGATGATGTGAGTGTAAACCTCGACAATTATTCCACCACAGAGCAGATGAACGAAGCTATTGCTACTGCCATTGCCAACAAAGTTGACAAGGTAGATGGTAAGGGGCTCTCTACCGAGGACTTTACGACTGCGCTGAAAGAAAAGTTGGTTGCTCTGCCAGAGGGCGCAGAAGCCAATTACGTCAAGAGTGTTTCTGACGAGTTCGCTGTTTCTGCAGAGGGTAAACTCGAAGTCAAGGAGGTCGCTCCGGCTAAAGTTACTGGTCTCCCTGATGCTCTGGCTGGTAAGGTTGATAAAGTTGCAGGTAAAGGCTTGAGTGCCAACGACTACACCAATGAAGAGAAAGAAAAGCTTGGCGGCGTTGAAGCGGGCGCAAACAAGAACCTCATCGAGATTATCAAGCTGGCTGGTGCCGCGTTGAACATCTCTGAGAAGGCAGTTAACATTCCATTTGCTGGTGATACTGCTGGTGTTGTCACCAGTTCCACCGGAGAGAATAAGGTCGCTGTCGCTGAAGACGGAAGCATGGAGGTCAATAGCCTTAACATGAATAAACTGGTTCAATCTGATGGTGATACACTGATTCTCGATGGCGGTAATGCCGCTGTCTGATTAAAAACACAATGAGCGGAGCTTTGTGCTCCGCTCTAACTAAAACCACATAAAAAGGACGGTAATCATTTATGGCTACTACAACATTTAATACCCGCATTTCTCTGAAGTATGACACCTACGCACAGTGGGTTGAAAAAGACCCCCAACTGCTTGTCGGTGAAGTCGCCGTTGTTGTCGTTCCGGCTGAGACTGGTGCCGTAGCGAAGGAGCCTGCTGTTCTGTTTAAGGTTGGCGACGGCGCACACAAATTCAGCGAGCTGCAGTTCACTGCTGGTTTGGCTGCTGACGTGTACGACTGGGCAAAAGCAGCTTCCAAGCCCACCTATTCCGCAAACGAGATTGATGGTCTGTCCGACTACATCTCAGGCGAGATTCAGGATACTGATACCCAGTACAAGCTGGAGGTCGATGCGGACAATAGCCGCAAGTTCCACCTGTATTCTCAGGCAAAGGGTACATCTACTTGGAATTTGGTGAGCACAATCACTATTCCTGACGAGACCGTTTATACGCTGGCTGAAGGCACTGCAAATGGTACTGTCAAGTTCAATGGCGAAGACGTGAAGGTTCACGGTCTTGGCACTGCTGCCTATAAAGACGAAGGCGCTTTTGACGCGGCTGGCGCTGCGACTAAGGCGCTGGAAGATGCAAAGACCTACGCAGATGGTAAGGACGCAGCAATTGCGGCAGCGAAGAAGGCTGGCGATGATGCGCAAACTGCCGTTGACGCTCTGGGTGAGCGCGTCGGTGCGTTGCCCGAAGGTGCTACTGCTACGACCGTTGTTGGTTACGTCGATGAGAAAATCGGTAAGATTCCTGCTCAGACCGACTATACCGTAACTGTCACTCCTTCTACCCCGGATGGCGTGGCAAAGCGCTACAACATCAAGCAGACGGCTACCAATCTGGATGTGAATATCGATATCCCCAAGGATATGGTTGTTGAGTCCGGTACGGTTGAGACAAAGGCTGAGGCTGGTGCGTGGGGCGAGGCTGGTACATACCTGCATCTGGTTCTTGCCAACGCTACTGAAGACAACATCTACATCAATGTTGGCAGCCTGATTGAGTACGTCACTTCTGGCTCCAAGGTTGGCGACCAGATTGTGATTGATGTCAGCGCTGACCATAAGGTGACTGCTACTCTCACCGAGGGTTCCGTGACTCTGGCACAGCTCCATGCTGACGTGCAGTCTGCTATCGGCAAGGCGCACAGCCATACGAACAAGGCTGAGCTGGACAAGATTGTTACCGGCGATAAGGCAAAGTGGGACGCCGCTGAACAGAAGGCGCACGAGCATGACAACAAGACTATCCTCGACACTATCTCTCAGGATAAGGTCGATGCGTGGGACGGCGCTGTTGCTAAGCAGCATGAGCACGCAAACAAGACCGTTCTCGACGGTATCTCCGCTGAGAAGGTCGCGGATTGGGACAGCAAGGCTGCTGGAAACCATGAGCACGATATTACTGAGCTGAAGCAGGCTTCCGGTTATATTGTGTTCAACTGTGGCAGCGCCTCTGTTAACATCTGAGCATAAATAAAACACAAGCAACCCCGTCGTGTGTTATGCACGGCGGGGCTTTGCTTATAAGGAGGCTACTGTATGGCTGAATATAATGCACGAATCAGACAAAAGCGAGACACGAGCGCAAACTGGACAGCAAAAGACCCCATCCTTTTGGATGGTGAAATCATCATTGTTGATACAGCCAGTGGTAGCGTTCGTAAGAAAGTTGGAGACGGTACAAAGAAGTATTCTCAGCTCCCCTTTGATGATGAAGAGATGCTGACTGCTCTTGCTGAAAAGTGTGATGCAAGCAATGCTGTTACTGCTACGTTGACCGCAGCAGGATGGGCGAGTGGGCAACAGACACTTACCATTGCTGGGCTTGGTGCAACGCAGAATGGTGTTATCGGCTTGTCTCAGAGCATTACCGATGAACAGCTCTCTGCTGCGTCTGAAGCAGAAATGTATATCTGTGGTCAAGCAGCGGGTTCTGTAACGATTGCCGCAAATGGGTCTGTACCCACTTGCGATATTCCAGTCGTTGTTATCCTGCTTGGTTGAAAGGGTGGTGCAGTAAATGAGTAATACACCAAACTACAACCTCTATTTGACCGATGACAGCTCAACTCGCTTTCAGGAATGGCGCAACCAGATGAATGGAACCGAGAACTCCAATATGGTAAAAATCGATGCTGCCCTTGGTGAGAAAGCAAACAGCAGTGTGGCAATCAATACCACTCTGCTTGCGTCTGCATGGGTTGGTGTCGATGCGCCCTACACGCAAACCCTCACGATTAGCGGGCTTACTGCATCGCAGAACGGCACAATCTCTGTTGCTCATAATGCGACTGCAGAACAGCGTGAAATTGCTCGTGAGGCAATGCTCTCAGTTATCGGACAGGCTGATGGTACATTGACTATCGCCGCTGATGGCGAGATGCCAGAGCGTGACATTCCTGTTTACATCATTCTCTTAGGTTAAAGGAGGGGCGTAAAAATGCCTATTTTATCTAACTTCCCCGGCGGCGCAGGTTCAGGCAGTGGCGGTCTGACACTTGCGGCTGTCTCCGGTATTACCACGCAGGTTTCTTCTGGGAAAGTCTATGTGAAGTGGACTGACCCCGATGACCTCGTTGTGGCAGGTTCTACGATTGCTGCTTGGGGCGGTACCCTGCTTGTTCGTAAGGCGGGCTCCGCGCCTACAAGCCGTCGTGACGGCACTATCGTTCTCGATAGTAAAACACGAGACGCTTATAAGAGTACTTACTTCTGTGACAGTGGTCTGTCCAACGGAACGAAGTATTACTATAAGTTCTTCCCCTATACAACTGCAAATGCCTACACTGACAGCACGGATGACGAATTCAATGCGATTCCGACTGTTCAGGTTGCAGGCATCACAAGCTGGAATGTTACCGGCATGAGTGCCTCTTCTGAAGCAGGCAACGGCAAGATGACCGTTAAGTGGACTGACCCTTCTGCTTCTATCTCTGCCGATGGCGTGACTCTGGCATCGTGGGCAAGCACCACAATTGTTGTGAAGAGCGGCAGCTACCCTACAAGCAAGGATGATTCCGGCGCTGTTTATACGCTAAAGGTCACGACACGCAACCGATATTCCAGCACGCCGTTGACGATTACCGGTCTGACAAACGGAACGAAGTATTACATTGCTTTCTTCCCAGAGACCACGGACGGCGGTATCAACACCTCTACGTCTCAGCGGACGACTGGTACAGCAAACCGTATCACGATTGCGAACGTACCCGCCCAGAGCGGTACACTGACCTACAATAAGTCTTCTCAGTCTCCGAGTTGGAGCAATTATAACACGACTTATATGACGATTGGCGGTACGACATCCGGCACGAACGCAGGCAATTACACGGCTTCTTTTACGCCGAAAACCGACTATCGCTGGTCTGATGGGGCGACTACCGCCAAGAACGTTGTTTGGTCTATTGGTAAAGCGACTGGTACGTTGACTGTGAGTAAGACAACAATCAAGCTTAGCTTGAGTAAGCTTACTGATACGTTCACGATTGGCGGCAACCACGATGGCACGCTGAGCGTGACCTCCAGCGCAACTGGCGTTGCCACTGTTTCCCGTAGCGGGAATACAGTTACTGTTTCTCACGTCCACCAAACAAATGGCGAAGCTACTATCACCGTGAGCTGCACTGCTGGTACGAACTATTCTGCACCGGCAAGTAAGACTGTCAAAGTTACAGCAGAGTTTATTCTTGCTACGCTGAATGACAACTCTTGGTCGGCTATCCACAGTGTTTCTGGAACTGGCGCAAGCTACTGGGCAGTCGGAGACCGTAAGGCTGTGGCTGTAAATGGCACTGTCGGCACACAGGCTGTGAACGGTACTTACTACGCTTATATTATTGGCTTTAACCACAATAGCAGCAAGGAAGGTAACGGTATCACATTTGGCACATTCAAAACCGCATTGTCTGGTGGCACGGATATTTGTTTAGTTGATGGCAAGTACGATGGCTACTCAACAAACGGAACCAAGTATTTCAATATGAACCACAGCTCAAACACCAACTCTGGTGGCTGGAAGGGTTGTGACCTGCGATACGATGTGCTTGGCTCAACGAACACGAATGATGGTGATGCCACGGCAACAACTGCGACAAACCCTGTCGCAAATACGCTAATGGCTGCACTTCCGTCTGACCTTCGTGCTGTGATGCAGCCGATGACTATCTACACAGACAATACGGGCGGTGGTAGTGACAATGCGTCTTATGTTACTAAGACCACAGACTACCTTCCGTTGCTGGCTGAGTATGAGATTTTCGGCACACGCACCTATGCGAACTCTGCCGAAAAGAACTATCAGGCGCAGTATGCTTATTACTCTGCTGGAAATTCGAAGGTGAAATACCGTCACAGCGCAACAAGTTCCACTGCTTGGTGGTGGGAGCGTTCTTCTGGTTGCAGCTACAGCTTCGCCTTCTGCTTTGTGTACGCGAACGGCTGCGCGAACGCTACCGGCGCAGGGTATTCCTACGGCGTCGCCCCGGTTTTCCGCGTCTAATCCTGCATCAACAGTATCAAGCCCACGGAAGTGGGCGTGTTCAAATCATTAAGGGAGAGGGACGGTACACCCTCTGCGGTAAATGCAAGGGAACCTCGTCCCCCTCCCCATCCTATAATTAGCAAGGGTACACCCTTTGCGATTAGTGGTGAACGGCTCCAGAATAGTGCATTCGGAGCTAATAAATCCAAGAACGAAAGGAGATTCTTATGTCAGTCTTAAAAGCACACAGGTCTGAAAGTAAGGCTGAGTTCGTCAATGTGGCGAACAAAATCTACATCCAAACCATCGCTTTCCTGTCGAGGTTGTCATCTCGGTACTCTCGGCTCGTATCTAAGTCCGTGTCGGAGCTTGCCTCAGAAGTTGTAGACCACGCAGAAAAAGCAAACAGCATTTATCCATCTGATGCGGCACGAAAAGAACTTCGTAAGCAGCATCTGCTCGAAGCGAGAGCGTCCCTGATGGCTCTCGATGTCCACCTTGCGCATTGTTACGACTTGATGATGACGAACCCGTCCGGTTGTTTTACAACCGGTAGTGGAAACTCTGTCGGTGCGTCAGACGCGAAGAAAAAGCTGGAGCACATGGCGCAGGAACTTGGTGATTTAATCGATGCAGAAAATGGTCTTTTGACCAATGTGTTGAAAAGCGATAAGAGCCGGTAAACGTCTATGAAAATTTATGGGTGTATTTCTGTAAAACCTGTCGGTTGGGAGTCTTTTGCCTCTCTCTGTTCCACTGCTTGGTGGTGGGAGCGTTCTCCTAATTACAACAACAGCAACAACTTCTGCAATGTGAACACGAACGGCAACGCGAACAATAACAACGCAAGGTATTCCAACGGCGTCGCCCCGGATTTCGTAAACCAGAAATGGTCTGGGTCAATCGTAGTAGCCCAAAGGGTGAACTATGACCCTTACGAAAGGAGAAATACTTCCCGTGATGAAAGTCCGAAACTACCCTTTGATATTTTGACACGAACGCCGCCGGAGTACCCGTGCGTGCATGGCGAGAGATGCATCTTACCTCGTTTCATGTGTCACGAATTAAGCAGATTAGACGATGCCCTACAAGACATCTGTACGGAGGGTGAACAATTTTTATGAGTAGACGTAAAGGACGTTACGAAAGGCGCAAGACAAGGCGCGAAGAGAATAGGTTAAGGCGTGCCGCCACAGTTGGCGGTCTGCATGATGTCTTTGGATACGATGATATGTACAAAGCCGGAAAGAAATGCTGCAACGGTGTTCGTTGGAAGAACAGCACCCAACGTTTTGAGATGCACCTGTTCTCTGGAACAGCACGCAGACGACGTTTATTGCTTGAGCGAAAATGGATTCCGGGTGCATATGTACATTTCACGATTTCAGAACGCGGCAAGACCCGCCCTATTGATGCACCGAGAATCCAAGACCGTCAAGTCCACAAGGTTTATACCAAGAAGGTACTTCTACCGTTGTATCGTCCTGAGATGATTTACAACAACGGCGCCAGTCTTGAAGGCAAGGGCTTCGAGTTCTCAAAGAGAATGTTAAAAGAGGACTTGCGCTGGCACTTCCGTCGTTATGGACGAGATGGGAATGTGATTCTGATTGACTTCAAACAGTTCTTCCCATCTGTGTCCCATGAAGAAATCTTCAAGCGGCATGAGAAGCTATTGCTGAACCCAGATATCAGAAAAATCGGAGACGATGTTGTCAACACTGTTTCGGGTAGGCTTGGTCTGCCCCTTGGTGTTGAACCAAGTCAGGCAGAAATGATTGCGTTTCCGTCTGCACTGGACAACTTTATCAAATGCCAGCTCTCTATCAAGTGCGCCGGTCATTACATGGACGATTATTACGTCATTGTTCCGCCTGACCGAGACGCCAAAGAAATCATGGCTCTGATTGTGGCAAAGGCAGAGAGTCTCAAGCTAACTGTCAGCAAATCAAAGTCAAGAATTGTCCCGCTCACAAAGCCGTTCCGTTATTGCAAAGCAAAATTTATTTTGACCGAAACTGGTCGTGTTGTGATGAACGGAAATCGTGATGGAGTAAAGCGGGCACGAAGAAAAATAAAAGCATTCCGTACAAAAATCCAGAATGGAGAAATGTCATACGATGACCTCTGGACTTCGGTGAACGGAATGCTCGCATACTTTGAATCCTACGACGACCACAATCGTGTGCTTCGGTTGCGTAGGCTTTTTTATTCGGTTTTCGGTTTTTCGCCGGAGCGAATTGAAAACTTTAGAGAAAGAGGAAAAAAGGATGAAATATGTTGTGCATAGACGCTTCAAGGACAAAGCAATTTGCGGCGAAGTAAATCTTCCCGCTATGACCATGTGTGAAGAAGCCAATGGATATATCTTCCACGGTGACAAGCTCCTCTGCGTTGTAACAAGCGAGAACGCGCATCAGTTCTTTGCCCGTGACGACGATGGCGCAGGAATGCTCCGTGGAAAATTAACACAAGCCATTCAAAAGACGCTCGCAAAGCGCGATGCGAATTATCAAAATCGATGGGACAAGGTCTGGGAAGACCCAACTTGCCAGCCGTATAAGCGCATTGAGTACGCAGACTTCTGGCTGTGGAACCATGATTTCTTCAACGCCGATATTGACACGCTCCGACATATCGCAAAGTTGGTAGGAGCAAAGGAGGTTGCTTAAATGTATCGAATTATCACACTGGACGGAACCGAGCTTGGTATGACCGACTCCGTTCTGTATATCAAAATTGGCAACAGCGGCAGTTTTACGCCATGCTCTGTTGACGAAGCGATTGGCGTAGCATTCAACAGCGAACCGTATAATCTGGTTGGTCACGACGAAATTGAGGGTGCTGGCACTGTAGTCGTTGCCAAATGTGACGGCGGCTCTTTGGTTGCCCATCAGCGTGACCTCGTTGACGAATTGATTCTTTCCGCGCTGGAGGTGTAATCGATGAAAGAAAAACTGAAAGCCATGTACCAGTCCGGTGCTATCGACATGAATGGTCTTTTGAAGGCTGTCGAACGCGGCTGGGTCACGATGGAAGACGTAATCGAAATTGTCGGAGAGGACAACTCTCTTGCCATTATCAAAGCTGCAAAGATTGCAGAAATTTCTAAGAGCTGTAACGCCATCATCGTTGCGGGTATTGATTTGGAGCTGACACAGGGTGCCGTTCATTTTAATCTCAGCATCGAAGACCAAGCAAATATTGCGAACCTGTTCCGTGTTGTTGAGCTTGGCGGCACAGAGTTCCCATATCAATCAGACGGTGGTGTCTGCCGTATCTACACAGCCGCTGAGATTGCCCAAATCTATATTGCGGCGCAAACTCTTATTACCACTCAGACAACTTATCACAATGCTTTGAAAGCGTATGTACAGTCACTGGAAGGTGCTGAAGAAATCTCTGCTGTTACATACGGCATGACGCTGCCAGAACCGTACCTGTCTGAGATGAACGCAAAGCTTGCTGTTGCACAGGCTCAGATGAACGCTATCACAGAAAAGCTGGGCAACTAATATGAAGCGGCTGAAGGTATGTCTCAAACTGCTTGTGCTTGCCGTTATCGGCGGCGCAATCTATGTCGGCATTGAGATGCTTTGGCGCGGGCACAGTCATCCATCCATGTTTATTCTCGGTGGACTGTGCTTTGTTTCTATTGGTTTAATCAACGAGCTCTTCCCGTGGGAATTAGGAATCGTGTGGCAAGCCTTAATCGGCGGAACAATGGTGACCTGCCTTGAGTTTATCACCGGCGTTATCGTGAATATATGGTTGAAGCTGGGTGTCTGGGATTATTCTGGACTCCCTCTTAACATTTTGGGGCAAGTCTGTCTACCGTTCTATTTTGCGTGGGTTGGCTTATCTGTCGTGGCAATCGTGTTTGACGATTATCTTCGTTATTGGTTTTTCGGCGAAGAGAAGCCGCATTACAAGATTGTCTGATTATAAAACAATGCTTTTATCAAGGAGGTGGTTCGCATGAACGCCGACGAAAAAATCTGGCGCTATTTGAAATCTGCTGGTCTGAATGATTTCGGCGTCGCGGGTTTGATGGGGAATCTTTTTGCAGAGAGCGGACTGAATCCCAAGAACCTCCAAAATACATACGAGAAGAAACTTGGCATGACTGATGAAGAATATACTGCCGCTGTCGATAGCGGCAGTTATTCCAACTTTGTGAAAGACAGTGCAGGTTACGGATTAGCTCAGTGGACGTACTGGTCACGCAAGGACGCTCTCCTTGCCTCCTGTAAAGCCGCAGGAGCGTCCGTAGGGGACATGGATGCCCAGCTCAACTTCCTGCTTAAAGAGCTGTCTGTGGGCTATTCTGGGCTGCTGAGCACCCTCAAGAGCGCACCGTCTGTCCGTGAGGCATCCAATGCTGTTCTTCTCCAATTTGAACGTCCTGCCAATCAGGGACAGAGCGTCCAAGAAAAACGAGTCAGCTACGGACAAGCTTATTATGACAAGTTCGCTGGCAAAATCCAAATCAATACACCAGAACAGGAAGGAGGATGCAAGTTGAAAATTGTAGACAACCTGACAACGGTTAACTTCCGTTCAGGCAACATGACTCCGAAGTACATCGTCATCCATTATTTCGGTGCACTCGGAACTGCAAAGAGTGTCTCTGAATATTTCAAGACACCGGGTATTCAAGCGTCTGCCCATTATGCGCTTGACGAGGGCGATACCATCTATCGCTGTGTCCGCGATAAGGACATCGCATGGCACTGTGGTGCGAACAAGTACAAGCACCCTGAGTGCCGCAACTCTAACTCCATCGGGATTGAAGCACGCCCTTCCAAAATCAATCGCAAGAGGGTTATGGCTTCTGATACTGATTGGTATTTCGAACCAAAAGTTGTGGACAACCTCGTATGGTTGACAAAGAAGCTGATGGCTCAGTACAACATTCCTGCAGACCACGTTATCCGTCATTATGATGTGACCGGAAAACTCTGTCCGAGACCGTGGTGTTGCGCCGACATGAATGTCTATTACAAGACGAGTGGCGACGCACAGTGGGAAGAGTTCAAAAAGAGAATCAGCGACGGCAAAGAGGAGGATGAAGATATGACTCTGGACACATTCAAGGAACTGATGAGGGAGTACCGTGCAGAGCTGCAGGACAATGACTGCGGCACTTGGAGCAAGGAAGCTCGTGAGTGGGCTATCTCCAACGGCCTCATCAATGGCACTGGCACTGAGGTGAATGGTGAACCCAACTATGCTTGGGCTGACCAGCTTACCCGTGAACAGGCTGCTGCTTTGTTCTATCGTTTTGCAAAACTGATGGGTAAAGCGTGATGGCTACATATAGCGGCAGCAGACAGCAAGCAAGGCGAAGGAGAAAACGCACAAGCAAACAGGACGCTTTTTCAAAAAAGCTGATTGACGATATCCGCTCCCTTCTGTGGATTGTTACAGTCGGTGGGTTACTTTTAGCGTTCTATTGCGTAAAGCGGAACTATACCGGAGCGCTGCCGTGGATTGGGGCAATGGTTGGATTGCCGTGGTCGGCACATGGCGTGGTATGCGCATTTTATTTGAACCTGTGTAAATCTGACCATTCTGCTGGTGGTATCACATTCGAAAGCGCAAAGGCAAAAGGCTTCGTCGAAGACCCAAGCTGGGAGAGTCCAGCAATCTAAGGTGAAGGGCGGCACCTGAAACCCGCCCCACTACCTTTTAGAGAGGAGTTTGCATATGGAATTTATTGTGGAGAACTGGTATGTAATTGTTACTGGCATTGTGTTTATCGTTGGCGGCGTTATGGCTGTCCTGCGTTGGCGCAACCTGTCCACCGACAAGAAGTACGAGCAGATTCGTGGATGGCTTCTGCAGGCTGTTCTTGGCGCTGAGCGCGAGTTCGGTTCCGGTACGGGCAAACTGAAGCTGTCATCCGTTTACGACAAGTTCTGCGAGCGTTTCCCTTGGTTGGCAAAGGTCTTGCCATTTGAAACCTTTAGCAAATACGTTGATGACGCCCTCAGCGAAATGAAAGACGTGTTGAAACAGAACTCTGCTATTGCCTCCATAGTGGAGCCGAAGGAAGGGGAAAAATAATCATCCGAGGAGGTTTCTCTTATGACCGAGCAAGAGACCGTACTGTTAATTGAGACTGAGCAGCGATGCAAGTCCAATACACACAGAATTGACAACTTAGAAGGTGAGCTGAAGGAAATCCAGAGTGAGCAGAAGGCTATCTATAAAATCGCTACTTCCGTTGAGCTCATTGCACAGCGTGTCAGTAATATCGAGGGCAAGGTGGATGACACCAATCGTAAGGTAGATGCGCAAGCAAAAGCATGGCAGGAGACCGAACGTAAATTGTCTGAGAAGGTTAATGAAACCGAGAACAAACCGTATAAGCAAATCGCCAACAATGTCAACACTGTCAAGGTTGCAATCATTACTTGCATCTCTACCTTGCTTGTATCTGGCATCATTGGCGCAATCATCGCATTTGGAAAATAATATCTAAGAATATTTTGTGGGTGTAAATATTCTATGAGCAGGCTGCAGCAGGACTGTCAGCCGTAGCGTTGAAGCAAGTGATGGGGTCAGCGTCCGTACACTTGCGGAGCTTGACTAAGGGTTATGCGGTTCCCACAGGCTGACGTAGGAGAAATCCGAAAGAAAACGCTAACAGAAAATTCATTTGACAAATACCGTTGAAGTAGTCTATAATAATAACACAAGGAGCGCCTGCTGCTAACAAGCGCCCCCTGCGGTGGAAACCCAGACGGTTGCCACAAACATACATTCTTACTGGGAAGAGGGTTTAACCCTCAAACGACAGTGAGCCGCTCTGCTTGCGACAGACGGCTCACTTCTTTCTGTTACGGAACTTGTCCCATGCTTGGATAAGAATCCAGCAGATAGACGCAATCCAAAAAACTTCTTGAAGAGTTATGTATGGTCACCTCCCTGAGAAAAATTTCCCGCGAGGGCTACATACACGCCTCCATTCCGCACTCGCGGGATGACAGGCAACCGTCTTTTTAACCGTACACCGTCTACAAAGGAGATGGGCTATGACTGAACCCGGAAACTCGACGCGGACGGTGGATTCCACGAAAGCCATTATAAAGGACTTCGGTGTAAATGTCAAATAGACAAGATATATGAGAGCTGCTGTTGAAGCACGCTCTCATTTTTTCGTGCGTTGTCACGAATACTATATATTTTTCGGTACAGATTTTGCTAAAAAGAAAAGGGCAGGAATGGGATTTTGATTTCCCAAACCTGCCCTTATTTTTTACGCTGATATATGTATGATGGCTAAAGAAAGCACCCCGTCAAAGACGGGGCACTCCTTAGTAGCCATGTTGAATTCAAAGTGAATTGGTGTAAAAGTGGTGTCAAACCAGAGGTTGCATCACCTGTAACCGTTGTGCCACAACGCTTTCTTAGCTCTGGGGCTTCATTGTGGGGAAGAGGATGACGTCGCGGATGGAATCGGTGCCGCAGAGCATCATTGCGCAGCGGTCGATGCCGAAGCCCAGACCGCCCGTCGGGGGCAGACCGTATTCGAGGGCCATGACGTAATCCTCGTCCATCATCTCGGCCTCGTCGTCGCCGTTGGCGCGCTTTTCGACCTGCGCCTTGAAGCGCTCGTACTGATCCATCGGGTCGTTGAGCTCAGTAAAGGCATTGCCCATCTCGCAGCCGCAGACGAACATCTCGTAGCGCTCGGTGAGGTGCGGATCAGAGGGGCTGCGCTTTGCGAGGGGGCTGACCTCAACGGGGTACATCGTGATGAAGGTCGGCTGGATGAGCGTCTCCTCGACCTTCTGATCGAAGGTCTCGTACAGGGCGTTGCCCCAGGTCTTGTCCACGCCGTCCATATCGACGCCGACGCTCTTGGCAAGCGCGACGGCGGCCTTGGCGTCACCCTCGATGGCCATGAAGTCCGCGCCGGTCACGTTCTTGACGGCCTCCGCCATCGGGATGCGCGGCCATGCGGGCGTGAGGTCAATGTCGTGGCCGAGCCACTGGATCTGATAGGTGCCGAGGATCTCCTTCGCCGCGCCCGTGAGGATGCCCTCAAGGATGTCCATCATGCCGTCAAGGTTCGTGTAGGCCTGATAGAGCTCGCAGGTGGTGAACTCCGGGTTATGCTTGGTGTCCATACCCTCGTTGCGGAAGATGCGGCCGACCTCGTACACGCGCTCCATGCCGCCGACGATCAGGCGCTTCAAGTGCAGCTCGGTCGCGATGCGCATGTACATGTCGATATCGAGGGTATTGTGGTGCGTGATGAAGGGACGCGCGTTCGCGCCGCCGGCGATGGGGCTCAGAACCGGCGTCTCGACCTCCATAAAGCCGAGGGAGTCGAGGTAGCGGCGCAGGAAGGCGACGAACTTCGAGCGGATCTCGAAGTTGCGCTTGGACTCGGGGTTGATGATGAGGTCAACATAGCGCTGACGGTAGCGCGCTTCCTTGTCGGTCAGGCCGTGGTACTTCTCCGGCAGCGGGCGCAGGGACTTACTGAGCAGCGTGATCTTCTTGGCGCGCACGCTCATCTCGCCGCGCTGGGTGCGGAATACCTCGCCCTCAACGCCGACGATATCGCCGATGTCGTACTTCTTGAAGCGGTTATATTCCTCTTCATCCATCTCGTCCTTGCGGGCGTAGAGCTGGATGCGGCCGGACTTGTCCTGAAGGTCGCAGAAGCTGACCTTGCCCATGCCGCGCTTGCTCATCAGGCGGCCCGCCACGCGAACCTCGCTGCCCTCGAGCGCGTCGAAGTTGTCCTTGATGTCCTGGGCGTGATGCGTCACGTCGAACTTCGTCTCCTGGAAGGGGTCGCGGCCCTCGGCGCGGAGTGCCGCGAGCTTGTCGCGGCGGACCTGAAGGATCTCGCTGAGGTCCTGCTCGGCAGATGCGGTGTTCTGGTTTCTTTCTTCAGCCATTTTTCTAACTCCTATATGTGAATCTCTTAATCAGCGTTCGATCTTGACAATGCGGTAAACGATGGTGCCGACGGGCGCTTCCACGCTGACCTCGTCGCCCTCCTTCGCGCCCATGAGCGCCTTGCCGAAGGGCGAATCCTCGGAGACGGCACGGTGCATGGGGTCCGCCTCCTGCGAGCCGACGACCTTGTACTCGGGCAGCTCACGGCCGGTCTTCACATCTGCGACCGTCACGCGGCAGCCGATGCCGACAGCGTTGGTGCCGGCGTTGCTCTCGTCGACGATGACGGCGTGGAGCAGGATATCCTCGATCTCGGCGATGCGGGAGTACAGCTTGCCCTGCTCGTTTTTCGCTTCGTCATACTCGCTGTTTTCGCTCAGGTCACCGAAGCCGCGGGCTTCCTTAATGAGCTCCGCCACTTCCTGTTCACGCACGGTTTTGAGGTAGGTCAGCTCGTTTTGCAGCTCTTCCTTGCGCTCCGCGCTCATTTTGTACTCTTTTTTCATATTGAGATCGTTCCTTTCTTTCGCGCCGACGGAAAATGTGCGGCGCGCACACGAATACCATTTTAGCGAAACAATTATAGTAATTTCGTTCCGTCTTGTCAAGGTAAGTTTCCGTTTTCCCCCGCTTTGGTGGGAAAAACCACATCTTTGACGAGAATCGACGCGGCATCCAGCGCCCCCGCCGCGTACAGCGCGCAGAGGAGCGCATTTTCTTCCCATTTTCCCGCCGCGGCGGAAAGGCCCTCCGCCCCAAAGCGCACAGCGAGCGCCATTTCTTCAAGCATCAGCACAGGGCAGCGCCAGTGCGCTGCGCCGCCCGAGAACACGACGGCAAGATCCGCACCCTCCGCCGCGCGCGGGCAGACGGAAACGCTCGCGCCGCAGTCCCAGTAAAGCGCGCGGGCGATGCGCTCATTCCCCGGCGCGCAGAGCGAAAGGTAACGCACCTCCCGCGCGAGCGCGACAGCCGCGCTCTCCAGCGCGGCGGACGGCGAGGCCGCGATGAGCGCGATGCGCGCGCGGCTTTTTTGCAGTCCCAGCTTCTCCATCGCGCAGCAGATGATCTCCGCCGCCTTCACCTGCCGCAGCGCCCGGTCAGAGGGCGGCAGAATGCCATAGCGCGCGAAGACGTCTTTATGCGGATAGTTCTTTGGAAAGACCGCCTGATGCACGCGCTGCCCTCTGAGGTATTTCGCCGCGCGCCTTGCCGAGAGCCGCGCCGCCATCCCTTCGCCGCGCAAAACAAAGGCCGCGCAAAAACGCAGGCCGCACAGCATGCGCCCTCCGTTCTTCTCCCCCGCGTCCCGATAGCAGATAAGTCCCGGCACGGTCTCTCCCTCCCCGCAAAAAAGCTCCCCACCAGTATATGGTGGGGAGCGGACGGCTTATGCGTTTACCAACCCTTGATGTAGTCGGTGAGGTAGTTGAGCGGATTGATGATCTTGCCGTTTTCGGTGATCTCGAAATGCAGGTGCGGGCCGCTGCTCACGCCGGTCGTGCCGGTGATGCCGACGACCTGTCCCTGTGCAACATAGGTGCCCACGCTGACCGAGCGGGAGGAAAGGTGCTGGTAGGTCGTGGTGTTGCCGCTGCCGTGGCTGACGACGACGTAGTTGCCGCGGTACTTGTTGTAGGCCGAAATGATGACCGTGCCCGCCTTGGCGGCGACGACCTGCGTGGTATAGCCCACACGGCCAATGTCGATGCCCGCGTGGTTCGTCGACGCGCCCGCGATGCCCGTGTAGCGCGCTCCGAGGGGAGAGGTGATGTATTTGCTCGAGCACGGCCAGATATAGCCGCCGTAGGTCACGGTGGTGTTGCCGTTCTGCGCGGCAAGCTCACGCGAAAGGCGCACGATCTCAGCCTGCTGGCGCTCCATCGCGGCGTCCTTTTCCGAAAGGACCTGCTTGTACTGCGCTTCGTTCGCCTTGAGTTCGGCAAGCACCTTTTCCGCTGCCGCGCGCTGGGTATTCAGCTCGCTCTTTTTGGCAACGAGCGTCTCCTTGGCGCTCTGCTGCTCGGCAAGCGAGGCCTCGAGCCCGGCCTTTTTCTGCTCGATCTGCTCGCGTAAGCTCCGCAGATCGTCGATCACCTTCTGGTCGCTGTCCATGATCTCGCTGATGAAGTCCATGGCGCTGAGGAGATCGGAAAAGCTTGCCGCGTCGAACAGCACCGACCAGTAGGAGATCGTTCCGCGCTCTTCCATCGCGCGCACGCGGGCGCAGAATTTTTCATACTGGCGCGCCTCTTCCGCTTCGTTCTCGCGGATCTCCTGCTCGGTCTGCTCGATGAGCGATTCATAATCGGCGATGAGCTTCTCAACGCTGCGGATCTCGGACTGGATGAGGTTGATCTGCTTGTCGATGTTCTCCTTCTGCGCGAGCGCGGTATTTTTATTGTTCTGGATGGTCTTGAGCTCTTTTTGCAGCTGCGATTTTTCCGAGTTCATGCCGCTGAGCTCATCCTTGAGCTTGTCGATCTCCGCCTGCGTGACGGCGGAGGCGTCCTGCACCATGGAAAAGGGCGCCAAATCGCAAAGCGTCAGCGAGCAGACGACGGCGAGGACGAGGAGCGTGCGTAAGATGCCTTTTTTCATATGCGTCTCCTTACACGTGCAGGAACTTGCGAATAGCGGTCAGGCTGCCGCCCACGCCAATGAGGATACCGGCGGCAGCAAAGATGGCGGCGACGGGCTGCCAGATGGTTGTAAAGTCCACGATGGTCAGAAGCTGCAAGCGATCGGACATCATCAGGCTCTTGGCGACCGACTCGTAGAGCAGCCACTGGAAGCCGAAGCCCAGCACCGCGCTGAGAAGACCGATCATAAAGCCCTCGTACACGAAGGGCCAGCGAATGAAGCCGTTCGTCGCGCCGACCATCTTCATGATGGCGATCTCGTCGCGGCGGTCAAAGGTCGTGAGCTTGATGGTATTGGAGATGATGAAGATCGACACAAGCAGCAAAATCGTGATGAGCGCGATGCACACAACGCCCGCAACGTTTCGCAGCGCGATGAAGCCGCCGGCGATGTCCTCGTCCACGCGGACCTTGGCAACGCCCGGCACATTGTCGAGCAGGTCCTGCGCGGTCTCCCCAGCGTCGTTTAAGTCGTAGACGAATACAGCGTAACGGTCGCGCAGGATCTCGGGGTCAAGGTTCTGGAAGAGCTCGTCGCCTTCATACTTTTCTTCGAAGGATTCGATCGCCTCCTCCTTGCTGATAAAGACGCAGTCCTTGACGTTCTCGCGCTGCTCGATGGCGCGGCCGACGGCTGCGGTCTGCGCCTCATCGCAGTTTTCATCTACAAAGGCGAGGATCTCGTACTCGCTCTCAAGCTGCCGGAGCTGGACCTGCGCGTTGTAAGCCACGAGTGAAAACGTACCCATGACCACAAGGCAGGCTACCGTGATGCCCACCGCCGCGAACGACATGAAGCCGTGCGAAAACATGTTGCGCACGCCTTCGCCGAAAAAGTAAGTAAAATCGTGTTTGCGCATAGCCTTACCTCGCATTGTAGCCGACGCCGTCGCCATCGCCCGTGATGAGTCCCTGATCGAGCGTGATGACGCGCTTTTTGAACTGGTTGACAAGATCCTTCTCGTGCGTGACGACGACCATCGTCGTGCCCAGCTGGTTGATGCGCTCCAAAAGGCGCATGATCTCCAGCGAACGCGCGGGGTCCAAGTTGCCCGTCGGCTCGTCGGCGATGATGGTGCTGGGGTTGTTGATGAGCGCGCGCGCGATGGCCACGCGCTGCTGCTCGCCGCCGGAGATCTCGTTGGGGTAGCGGTCGGTCTTTTCCTCAAGGCCGACAAGCTCCAGCACATAGGGGATGCGCTTTTTGATCTCGCGCGGCGACGCGCCGACGGCGCGCATGGCAAAGCTCAGATTTTCGTAGACCGTTTTCTTCTCGATCAGGCGGAAGTCCTGAAAGATGATGCCGATGGAGCGCCGCAGCAGCGGGATCTGCCGCTCGGCAATGTTCGTCAGGCTGAAGCCGTTGACGGCGATCTGCCCCGCGGTCGGCGTGATCTCGCCGGTGAGCAGCTTGATGATCGTCGACTTGCCGCTGCCGCTGGGGCCGACAAGGAAGACAAACTCGCCGTCCTCGATGCGCAGGGAGATGCCCCGCAGCGCGGCGGTGCCGCTTTCGTATTCTTTTTCAACGTTGCTCAGCCGTATCATGCTTCGTCCCTCATTTTCGGCAGGTTCGGACCCGATCCCGCATATTTCTTATTTTATTATAGCGCGGCAAGGACCGGATGGCAACAGATAATTATGTAAACTCTCGACTTTTTTGCCCCATCCGCGCAAAAAAACAAGGGCCGTCCGGCGGACAGCCCCTGTGAAAAGTCTTTTGCTTTACGCCTCGATCCCGCGGGAGGCGAGGTACTTTTTGACCATGAGCGCGACCTTGAAGGTGATGGCATCGTCGAACTCGCGCAGGTCGAGCCCCGTGAGCTTCTTGATCTTCTCGAGGCGGTAGACAAGCGTATTTCTGTGCACGAACAGCTTGCGCGCCGTTTCCGAGAGGATAAGGTTGTTCTCGAAGAACTTGTTGATCGTAAAGAGCGTCTCCTTGTCGAGCGCGTCGATGGGGTTCTTCTTGAAGACCTCCTGCAGGAACATCTCGCACAGCGTCGTCGGCAGCTGGTAGATGAGGCGGCCGATGCCGAGATTCTCGTAGCTGATGACGTACTTCTCCGTGTCGAAGACCTTGCCGACCTCGATGGCCATCTGCGCTTCCTTGTAGGCCTTGGCAAGGTCGCGCAGATGCGTCGTCACCGTGCCGATGCCCACGATCACGGTGCTCTCGCCGTTCACGCGCAGCGTCTCCTCGATAAGCGAGGCGGTCTTTTCAAGGTCACACATCTCAACATTGTCGCCGAGCTGCTGCACGAGCACCACATCGTCCTCTCCCATGGAGAGGACAAAGCTGGTCTGGCGGTCGGGGAAGATATTCTGAATGGCCTCGACCGAAATGGCCTCGCCCTTTTCATCCGCGCGACGGACAACGAACACGCCGCGGTTGAGCTCGGCCTCCACGTGCAGCTCCTTGGCGCGCACATAGATATCGCTCAGCAGGATATTGTCGGAGAGGATGCTCTTGACAAACGAGGTCTTGTCGTGCTTTTCCTCGTAATAGCTCTTGGCGGTGTTGAGCGCAACGGTCGCCATGCGGCAGACGGTGGCGCTGAGCGCGTCCTCGCCGCAGGTGAAGGCGGCAAAGTCAAACTGCCCGCCCCAGCCCTCGAGCGCCTTGAAGGTCTTGCCCTCAAGCGCGACGCTGTCGCCCTCGGAAGCATTGATGGGCTGCACCAGATGCGGCCAGCGCTGTCCGATCTCCGGCAGGTCGGTGCAGGCGATGACCGTCCCCTCCGAGTCGATCACGCCAATGACCGTATCGGTCGTTTCTTTAAATTGCAACACGATGTTCTGAAAGATCCTACCGGACATGTTCGTGCCTCCTTAAGAAAATGGAAGTTTGTGCATTTCGTCAACTGGATGGAAACATTATACTGGTTCTATTTCGTTTTTGCAAGGTCTTTTTTCTTTTTTTCACAAAAAAATTTGCTTTTTTTGGACATTTCGTAAAGGTATATTTTATCTTCGATTTAACGTTTCTTTTTTCCCTTGGGCAAATTGCCTATCGAGCGCGCAGCCGTTCGATTTCCTGCGCCGTGAGCAGGCGGTATTCGCCCGCCTTCAGCCCCTCATCCAGCGTAAGAGTCCCCATGGAAAGGCGCTTGAGGTAGATGACCGGCGTTCCCCGCGAAGCGAGCATCCGTTTGACCTGATGGAACTTCCCCTCGCAGACGGTGACGAGCACCTCGCTCTGCGCGCCGACATTTAAGAGCTCAAGCTTTGCCGGCAGGCAGGAAAGCCCGTCGCCGAGCGTGATGCCCGCGGCAAAGGCCGCGCAGTCCTCCTCGCCGAGCGTTCCCTCGGTGCGGGCGAAATAGACCTTGTCGACGTGCTTTTTCGGTGCGAGCAAGTCGTGGGCGAGCGCGCCGTCATCGGTGAGCAGCAGCAAGCCCTCCGTGTCCTTATCGAGGCGCCCCACGGGGAAAAGGCCGATTTTCCGGTACTCCGGCGCGAGCAGGTCGAGCACGGTCTCGCCCCTTCCGTCCTCGGTCGCCGACAGCACGCCCGCGGGCTTGTGGAGCATCACATAGGTGTGCTCACGGTATCCGATCTCTTCGCCGTTCACGCGGATGTGCGCGCGCTCGGGGTCGCATTTTTCCTCCGCGCTCGCGGCGATGCGCCCGTCGACGAGCACGCGCCCCTCGCGCACAAGGGTCTTGACCTCGCGGCGCGAAAAGCGCCCCGTCGAGGCGATGATCTTGTCGAGTCTCTGCTCTGCCATGCTGATTTCCGCCTTTCCTGTAGCTTCCATCCAGTTTAGCATACTTTTGCTGCCGGTGGAATAGCTTTTGAGAGAAAGGGTGTGATCTCGCGTGTTCATCATCACCGCAAAGTTCTCCCGCCGCCGCGCCTTCGCGCTCGCCGCCGTCGCCTGCCTCGCGCTCGCGCTCATCGCGCTGCCGCGCGCGTGCCAAAAAGACGCCGAAGCGCCCGCCATCCCCGCCGAAACGAACGAGCAGCGCCTCGCCTACCTCGCCTCCCTCGGCTGGGCCGTCAACGACCAGCCCATCGAGACGCTGAGCATCACGCTTGGCGAAACGCTCGAAGAGCCGTATTTGAGCTACAACACGCTCCAGCTCGAGCAGGGCTTTGACCTCACGCGCCAATGCGGGAAAACGCTCTCGCGCTACACCTATGTCGTGACGAATCATCCCGCCTGCCCGCAGTCCTGCCAGCTCGATCTCTACGTCTGCGAAGGCGTCGTCGCCGCGGGCGACATCGTCTGCACCGGCGAGAACGGCTTCATGGCGGGCCTCGCCTTCCCCGCGTCCTGAGCGCGTTTTTTCTTCCCTCGCGCCCTCTCAAGAGAGGGCTTTTTCTTTTTGACTATTGTGCGCGCCTGTGATATGATTCCAATGAATTGAAATGAAGGAAATGACCCATGGAATTTTACACCATCGCCAGCTCGAGCGCGGGCAACGCCGCGCTCGTCTGCCACGAAGATACCCATATTCTGATCGACGCCGGCGTTTCCTGCCGCCGCATCACGCAGTCGCTCGCCGCGCTCGACCTTACGCTGGAGGACATTGACGCGATCCTCATCACGCACGAGCACATCGACCATGTGCGCGCCCTCGGCACGCTGCAAAAGAAGTGCGCCGTGCCGCTCTACGCGAGCCGGGGCACGGCTGCCGCGCTCGACTATCCCGCCGAGCGCGTGCACGCCTTCACCCCGGGCGATGCGCTCACCGTCGGCTCGCTGCGCGCGCTGCCCTTCCGCACCTCGCACGATGCGCGCGAGAGCGTGGGCTACCGCATCGAAAGCGGCGACGGCTCGCTCGCCGTGCTGACCGACACCGGCTGCATCACCGATGAAGCGCACGACCTCGCCCTCGGCGCGGACACGCTGCTGCTTGAAGCCAACCACGACGTTGAAATGCTCACGACCGGTCCCTACCCCTATCCGCTCAAGCGGCGCATCCTCGGCGAATACGGGCACCTGTCCAACGAGGCGGCAGCGGAGTTTGCCGTCGAATGCGTCCGCGCCGGCACGAGCGACATTCTGCTCGCGCACTTAAGCGGCGAGAACAACACGCCAAGTCTCGCGGAATACGCCGTGGGACGGGCCTTGCAGGCAAGAGGGCTGAGCGTCCGGCTCGCCGCCGCGCCGCGCGACACCATCAGTGAGGTACATATATGCAGAAGATCACCGTCCTTTGCGTCGGAAAACTGAAGGAGGCCTTCTACGAGCAGGCCGTGAAGGAATACGAAAAACGCCTTTCTCGCTATTGTAAGCTGGAGCTTTTGGAGCTTCCCGAACAGCGTCTCGGCGACGAGCCGAGCGAGGCGGAGATCCGTCAGGCCCTCAAAAAAGAGGCCGCGATGGTCGAGCAGAAGCTGCCAAAGGGCGGCGCGCTCATCGCCATGTGCATCGAAGGGCAGGAGATGAGCAGCGTGGCGCTGAGCGAAAAGATGCAGCAGCTTGCCGCGCGCGGCGCCTCGCAGCTGACATTTTTGATCGGCTCAAGCTTCGGCCTTGACGAGGATCTTAAGAAAAAGGCCGACCTGCGCCTTTCGATGTCACCGATGACCTTCCCGCACCATCTGGCGCGCGTGATGCTGCTCGAGCAGGTTTACCGCGCCTATCAGATTGAGGCGGGGACAAAATACCACAAATAATGAAACGCACCTGCAAAAAGGAGGAACCGCCCATGTCAGACGAAGTAAAGCTCACCTGGGGCAAGGCAGAACACGACCTTTCCGAGCGCTGGCCCAAGAATGCCGACGGCACGAACGAGCAGCCCGCGTTCTTAACGCTCGTGATGGACACGAACGCGGAGGCAGACATGCTCTGCTCCATGCTGCGCGCCTACGATATCCCCGTGCTGCGCAGATACGAGGGCGACGGCGCCTTCGGCAAGGTGGTGCTCGGCACGCCCGGGCACGGCACGGAGCTGTACGTTCCCGCGTCCATGCTTGAGGATGCAAAAAATCTGATCCGTCCCATCGACGAAATTCCGGAACAGGAGGATAAGCAATGAATTACCGTCAGGAATATGAAAAGTGGCTCGCCTCTCCCGCGCTGAGCGAGGAAGAACGCGCCGAGCTCAAGGCCATTGCAAACGACGAAAAAGAGATCGAAAACCGCTTCTACGGCCCGCTTGAATTCGGCACGGCGGGTCTGCGCGGCACGATGTATGTTGGGCTTCACAACATGAATCGCCACGTCATCCGCTGGGCGACGCAGGGCTTTGCCAACGTGATCCGCGCCGAGGGTGCGGATGCCATGAAAAAGGGCGTCGCCATCTGCATGGACTGCCGCAACCATTCGATGGAATTCGCGCGCGAGGCGGCCTGCGTCATGGCGGGCAACGGCATCGCCGTCAGGCTCTTTGAGTCGCTGCGCCCTACGCCCGAGCTTTCCTTCGCCGTGCGCGAATATGGCTGCACCGCGGGCATCAACGTCACCGCCTCGCACAACCCCAAGGAATATAACGGCTACAAGGTCTACTGGTCGGACGGCGCGCAGCTGCCGCCCCAGCACGCCGCCGCCATCGCAAGAGAGCTTGAGACGATCGACATTTTCACGGGCGTTACGTCCATGGATTTTGACGAGGCCATGCAGAAGGGTCTCATCACGATGCTCGGCGCAGACTGCGACGAACGCTTCATGGCAAACGTCATGAGCATGGTCAACGACTATGAGACCGTCAAAAAGGTCGCTGATGACTTTAAGCTCGTCTACACGCCCTTCCACGGCTGCGGCTACAAGCTCGTACCCGAGGCGCTTACAAAGCTCGGCATCAAGCACCTTCTCTGCGTGCCCGAGCAGATGGTCATCGACGGCAACTTCCCCACGGTCGTCTCCCCGAACCCGGAGAACCCCGAAGGCTTTTATCTCGCCATCGACCTTGCCAGGAAGAGCGACGTCGACTTCATCCTCGGCACCGACCCCGACAGCGACCGCGTGGGTATCATGGTGCGCAACCGTCAGGGTGAATTTGAGCCTGTCACCGGCAACCAGACGGGCGTTCTGCTGCTCGACTATCTCATCGGCGCGATGAAGCGCGCGGGCAAGCTGCCGAAAAACGCCGCCGCGCTCAAGACCATCGTGACGACCGAAATGGCGCGCGCCGTGGCGGAGGCGAACGGCCTTGCCTGCTACGACACCTTCACGGGCTTTAAGTTCATGGCCGAGAAGATGAACGAACTGGAAAGCGCGGGCAAGAACACCGTCATCTTCTCCTATGAAGAGAGCTACGGCTACATGCTCGGCCATTATGTGCGCGACAAGGACGCCGTCACCGCCTCCCTTCTCCTCACGGAGATGGCCGCGTGGTACTACGCGCAGGGCATGACGCTCTTCGACGCGCTCGAAGCGCTCTTCAAGAAGTACGGCTTCTTCGGCGAAAAGACCTTCAATCTTGTCATGCCGGGCCTCGACGGCGTGGAAAAGATGGCAAACCTTATGAAAACGCTGCGTGAAACGCCGCCGCGCGAGATCGCGGGCGTTCCGGTCGCCGTATATAAGGATTATGCAGACGGCACCGCGCGCGACGCCGCGAGCGGCGAGGTATCGAAGATCGCGCTCGCAGGCTCGAACGTTCTTCGCTTTGAGCTCGCCGACGGCACACACATCGTCGTGCGCCCGAGCGGCACAGAGCCGAAGATCAAGGTCTATGTGCTCACCAAGGGTGCGGACGCGCGCGAGCGCGACGCAAACCTTGAAAAGTATTCCGTCTGGGTCAAGACCCTCGCCTGAGTTTCCCGTTTCCCAAAGCAGCAGAGGACGGCGCGAGACGCGCCGTCCCCCGCTTATTTTTGCCGCAGCGCGGCGAAAGGATGACGATGCCCTATGACTCTGCTCGCTCTCTACTGGTCCATTATGATCGTCTGCTACCTCATCGCAGGCAAGCTGCGCCGCCATAAGGATTGCTTTCATTTCCTGGACAAGCTCACGAGCTTTTTCATCTATCTTCTCATCTTCCTCATGGGTCTGCGCATGGGCGCGGACGAGGAGGTCACGTCGAGCCTTGGCAGCATCGGCGTGCAGGCACTGTTCATCACGTTCCTCACGGCCGTCGGCAGTATGCTCGGCGGCACTGCCGCGCGCAAGATCGTGCACCTCAACCGCCACGCCCTGCCCGCCGGCACAGAGGAAGAAGGCGCCGGGGAGCGCGGCGGCGGGGTCAACACCTCCGGCATCAAGTCCTCGGTCATTATTTGCCTGATGGTCATCTGCGGGATGCTGCTGGGCTTTTTTGTCCTCCCGCAGCTCATGCCGCCCGAGCGCTTTGAGGAGATCTCCGGCAACCTGCTCGTCATCGGCCTTTGCATCATGCTCGGCTCGGTGGGCTTCAGCATGGGCCTTGACGGCAGCATCGTGCGCGTTCTGCGCGGGGCTGGACTGGGCGTTGTGCTCGTGCCGGTTTTCTCCGTGCTCGGCTCGTTGCTCGCAGGCGTCGTCTACGCGTTTCTCACTCCCATGACGCTGCGCGAGGGGCTTGCCATCAGCGCGGGCTTCGGCTGGTACACGATGGCGCCGAGCGTCATCTCCGGCG
>ENA-UOJC01000519-UOJC01000519.1-human-gut-metagenome-genome-assembly--contig:-C104-NODE-519-length-67338-cov-21.759062_pt1 | contig 67338 bp, 40 predicted proteins | sample MGYA00242339_ERZ723886 | MGnify/ENA metagenome assembly ERZ723886 | reverse complement strand
TAAACACGAAAATAGGAGATAAACACCTATAATTAGTGTTTACCTCCTACTCGATCGTTCATTTCTTTCCTGGCCAAAAAAACGCTGGCGAGGGTGGGGGATTGACATTTTATCCTTACCTTTGCGGCCAAAAAGCAAACGAACATGAAATACTTATTGGTCTCAGACATCCACGGCTGCCGTCCAGCCCTGCAGAAAGTGCTCCAATTCTATGACGAGAATCATTGCGATATGCTCTGCGTCCTCGGCGATATCCTCAACTATGGTCCGCGCAACCGCATCCCTGAGGGCATTGACGCCCAGGGTATCGTCGCCGACCTCAACGCCCGAGCCAGTCAGATCGTCGCCCTGCGTGGCAACTGCGACGCAGAGGTCGATCAGATGTTGCTCCAGTTTCCGATGATGTCCGACTATCTGCTGCTCGTCGATGGTGGTCGCAGACTCTTTCTGACCCACGGCCATCTCTACAACAAGGAGAAGTTGCCTGTCGGCCCCTACGACGTCCTCGTCTGTGGACATAGCCATCTTTGGGAGTTGTCGCAGGGGGAAGGTCCCGCCTTCGTCAATCTCGGATCCATCACCTTCCCCAAGGGCGGCAAGGAACCGACTTTCGCCACCTACGAGGACGGCTTGTTCACCATCTACCGTCTCGACGGCACGCCCCTGCAGACGATGCGCCTCTAAGGCCCCTCGCCTCCATCTATCACGCAGGCGGCAAAAGTCCGTCAGGAGGAGCCTACGCCCCAGCCTGCTACGGATTTTTGCCGCCCGTGCGCGTATGGTATGGCGCTTGCTGCTTATCCCGCCAAGGTCACCTGGTGGTTGCTCAGCGCGACGATATTGTGCTTCTGTGCCTTGCCTACCAATGCGGTGGCAGCCTTCTGCGATATGTTGTAGTGGCGTTTCACGGCCGCGATGTATTGATCATAGGCGATGCTCTCCACTCCTTTTTGCGCAAAAAGGTCGATGGTGAATTGCTTTAGCTCGTCTTCGGTATATTTGGCGTGCTTCTTGTGGAAGTACTCAAAGACGACAACGCAGATGGCTACTACGATGATAAGGCTGATGATGATTGTTTTCGTTGTCATAATAGTCGCTATATTTAAAAGTTTACGTTATGCTGCAAATATACGACTAATCTACCTTTCTGCAAAATAAAAACCAAATTATTTTCTCGCTTTGTTGTATTTTTAACAAAAAGATACAACTTGCTCCTTCGAGCGATTGCTTTCTTGCATCGTTCTGATATACTGAGATGCTCTCCTTGTTGTTGACGAAAAGCTGGCGGTAGCCTTGGCGCTTAGCGGCCAGACCATGGACACATGATCCTGCGGATGAGGCCTTGCAAAGGGTGGCCGATGAAGAAAACGCGTCATTTCCTTTGCCATGTGGCCGCTTCTTTGTATATTTGCAAATTAGATTTATGGCAGAAAATTTCGATATTAGGGAACAACGACCGCTTTCGACCGCGGAGAAGGAATTTGAGAATGCGCTCAGACCGCTACGTTTCGACGACTTTAGCGGCCAACAGGGCGTAGTCGATAACCTGCGCGTATTTGTCGAAGCAGCCAAATACCGTGGCGAGCCGCTCGACCACACCTTGCTCCACGGTCCTCCCGGACTGGGAAAGACCACTTTGAGCAACATCATCGCCAACGAGCTGGGCGTGGGTTTCAAGATCACCTCTGGCCCTGTCCTCGACAAGCCGGGCGACCTTGCCGGCATCCTTACCTCGCTGGAGCGGAGTGACGTGCTTTTCATCGACGAGATCCATCGTCTCTCTCCCGTCGTGGAGGAGTATCTGTATTCGGCGATGGAGGACTTCCGCATCGACATCATGATCGACAAGGGCCCCTCGGCACGATCCATCCAGATAGACCTCAATCCGTTTACCTTGGTGGGCGCCACGACCCGTAGCGGCCTGCTTACGGCCCCGCTCCGAGCTCGTTTTGGCATCAACCTCCACCTCCAGTACTACGACCCCGAGACGCTCCAGGCTATCATCAAGCGCTCTGCCAGTCTCCTCCATGTGCCCATAGAGGATGCGGCAGCCGTCGAGATCAGCCGCCGAAGCCGTGGCACGCCCCGTATCGCCAACGGACTGTTGCGCCGCGTGCGCGACTTTGCCCAGGTGAAGGGCGACGGCACGATCACCCAGGAGATAGCCATCTTCTCCCTCCAGGCGTTGAATATCGACCAGTATGGTCTCGACGAGATCGACAACAAGATCCTCCTGACCATCATCGACAAGTTTCGTGGCGGTCCGGTGGGCATTTCCACCATTGCCACGGCCATCGGCGAGGATAGCGGTACTGTGGAGGAGGTCTATGAGCCCTATCTGATCATGGAGGGCTTTCTCAAGCGCACGCCGCGCGGACGCGTCGCCACACAGTTGGCCTACGAGCACTTGGGGCGCAATCCCTATGCTGGCAACGTGATGCAGCCAGACCTTTTCGATTGAAAGAAGAGAAGCAAGTATGAAAGCAAACGAGAATAGCCGTATCGCCCTCTTCACGGGCACTTTCGACCCCTTCACTACTGGCCATGCGTCGGTAGTGCGTCGGGCCCTTCCGCTCTTCGACCACCTTGTCATCGCCGTGGCCGTGAGCGAGCGGAAGCATACGCAGGAGGAAATATCCGAGCGCGTGGCCGCCATCGCCTCGCTCTATGAGGACGACCCGCGGGTGAGTGTGCGCCCGTATAGCGACCTGACCATCGATATGGCTCGTCGCGAGGGAGCACGCTTCATCGTCCGTGGTGTGCGCGACGTCAAAGATTTTGAGTATGAACGCCAACAGGCCGACATCAATCGCCAACTGAGCGGCGTGGAGACGGTCTTGCTCTTCACGGAGCCCGATCTCCAGAGCGTCAGCAGTACCTTGGTCCGCGAACTGAGGTTCTTCGGCCATGATGCATCGCAGTTTATTCCAAAGAAATGATTTACACTATATAAAATAAGGAGGTTATGATAACTTATAATGCCGAAGGCATCGCCATGCCGAAGATCAAGAAACGCCTCACGTCGAAATGGATCAAGGCCGTAGCGGCTTCCCACGGGCGCAAGGTGGGCGAGGTGGGCTACCTGTTTGTCAATGACGACAAGATACTGGAGGTCAACCGCGAGTATTTGGGACATGATTACTACACCGATATTATCACTTTCGACTATGATGAGGACGATGTGATCAACGGCGACCTGGTCATCTCGCTCGACACCGTCCGCACCAATGCCGAACAGTTTGCCAAGTCCTACGACGATGAGCTCCATCGTGTGATTATCCACGGCATCCTCCACCTTTGTGGCATCAACGACAAGGGTCCTGGCGAGCGCGAGATCATGGAGGCCAACGAGGATCGCGCCTTGGACCTGCTGGCCACGCTCCGAAGCGAGTAGCGCCCCTCTGTGGGCTTGTAGCGATAGGAAGCGGGCTTTGGAAGAGTAGTGTTCTCACGCTCTTTCAAAGCCCGCTTTTGTGCTTGCCCTATAGTCTGGCAAAAGCATTGGCCACAGCGTTCCCAAGGACTCATAGGCCATCGTTGCTTGCCTCCTATATTACAGAAGTTTCGCAAGTGGTTCAAAAAACGGCCTGAAGGCCCAAAAGCTCCTAGCCCAGGGCATCGCCCTGGGTTATTACGGACGCAAACCTGTCGCCCTGTAAGGGCAAAAGCTTTAAAAATCCAGGCAATATATAAGGCTTTTGCCCTTACAGGGCGTCTTGCTGATTGCTATTATACCCAGGGCGGTGCCCTGGGCTAGGAGCTTCTGCCCTTTACCTTTCCCTTCGGCCGGTGACCGTTGGTTCAGGGCGTGTGGAGCTTACATGCGAAACTTGAGTATATTATGTAATAGGAGAGAAGAGGAACTAACTAGGAGAGCTGAGAGACTAATAGGAGAGTAGAGAAACTAATAGGAGGGCAGAGAGACTAATAGGAGAACAGAGGATGTAATAGGAGAAAAGAGAATGTAATATGAAAATAAGAGACCCCGTTGCCCAGGGAAGGCAACGGGGTCTGCTTTATCGCGGAGTAAGCCTTGCTACAGGCTTGACCATTCTGTTGTTATGCTTTGGCCACTTCGTTGGTGTCGATCGTCTTGCGCTTGAGCACCATGTAGGCCACCGGCGAAGCGATGAAGATGGAGCTGAGCGTACCGAAGACCACACCGAGGATCATGGCGAAGGAGAAGCTGCGGATGCTCTCACCACCCAGGAAGAAGATGCAGAGCAACACGATGAGCGTAGAGGCTGACGTGTTGATTGTACGGGCCAGCGTCTGGTTGATAGAGCTGTTGAAGAGGGTCTCGCGATCCTGCTTCGGATGCAACTTGAGGTTTTCACGGATTCGGTCGAAGACTACCACCTTATCGTTGATAGAGTAGCCGATCACCGTCAGGATAGCACCGATGAAGGTCTGGTCGATCTCCAGTGAGAACGGCATCCAGCCCCAGCAGAGCGAGTAGATACCAATTACGGTGAGGGTATCGAAGAACAGGGCGACGATAGAACCAACGGAGAATCCGAGGTTGCGGAAGCGCAGCAAGATATAGAGGAAGATGAAGAACAGAGCCAGGGCCACACTGATGATGGCGCCGTAGGTGATGTCCTTAGCCACGGAAGGTCCTACCTTGGCCGAGCTGATGATAGATCCACCCGTGCGGATATCCGGGTTCTTGAAGGCCTCTACGTTGGCCTGGCTGACGAAGCCAGCCTTGTGGAGGGCGTTGTAGAGGATGGTCTCTGCGCGGTCGTCCTCCATCGGGTCGTTGGACTCAATATTGTAGTTGGTCGAGACGCGGATGGTCTTGCCGTCCGTACCGAGGGCGATGACGGAAGTCGTGGCCTGCTTGCCAGCGTCCGTACCCGTGGTGTTGACGAATGCGCCATCGAGCAGCTCGCGCACGCTCTCTACCTCCGTGGCCTTGTTGAGGGTCACGACATAGTTGCGTCCACCCGTGAAGTCGATACTCTGGCTGAGGCCGCGGATGGCGAAGCTGCCGATGAAGACCACGGCGGCAATGCCACAGAGCGTGAAGCTCTTCTTGCTCATCTTCATGAAGCCGAAGTTGACGTTCTGCATCAGATTCTTGCTGATGGAGGTGTAGAACTTCTGGTTGAGCCAGCGGTTCTTGGCCATCTGCTTCTCATAGACGATGCGGGTCAGGAAGACGGCAGTGAAGAACGAGCAGCACAGACCGATGATCCACGTGGTGGCGAAACCACGGATCGGACCCGTACCCGTGACGAGCAGGATGATACCCGTGATGAGCGAGGTGAGGTTGGAGTCGAAGATGGCGGAGAAGGCGTTCTTGTAACCTGCCTCCAGGGCCTCCTTGATGCCCTTGCCGCCTCTCATCTCCTCCTTGATGCGCTCATAGATCAGCACGTTGGCATCGACGGCCGTACCCAGTGTCAGCACGATACCGGCAATACCCGGCATGGTGAGCGCCGACTGGAACGAGGCCAATATTCCTAACGTGAAGAAGAGGTTGGCGAGCAGCGCCACGTTGGCCATCATACCCGGGATGATGTCGTACATCAGGAGCATGTAGATCATCAGGACGACGAAAGCGATGACGAAGGAGATGAGACCCTGCTGGATGGACTGTGCACCGAGCGTAGGACCGACGACCTCCTCCTGGACGATACGTGCCGGGGCCGGCATACGTCCAGACTTCAGCGTGTTGGCCAAGTCCTTGGTATCCTCGATGGTGAAGTTGCCCGAGATAGACGACTGGCCGCCGTCGATCTGGCTGTTGATGCGCGGAGCGGTATAGACTACGCCGTCGAGCACGATGGCTACGGCCTTGCCGAGGTTGGCCTTGGTGATGGCCGACCATTCGCGCGCACCCTCGGAATTCATGGACATGCTCACCTCCGGCTTGCCATACTGGTCAAACTGGTCCTTGGCGTCGGTGACGACGTCACCCTCCAGGACGGGGCGGCCGTCGCTCGTGGTGATCTTCAGGGCGTGGAGCTCGAAGACGTTCTTCTGGTTGAGTCCGTCGGCCGGCTTGGCGCTCCAGAGCAGTCTCAGGTCGCTGGGCAGCACCTGCTTGGCCAGGTGGCTATAGATGAGCTTGTTGATAGCGGCGGTGTCGCGCACGTTGGCATAGCCTACGATGCTGAGGGCCTCGCCCGGGATGGTCTGAAGCATGGAGAGCAGCGGGTGGTCGCGGCGCAGCTGGGCGTCGGTCTCGTTCTTGGCGGCGTTGGCGGCAGCGTTGCGACTGTCGCGGAGCTGCAGCTTGGAGGCAGCCTTCTTGGCCGGGGCCTTCGTGCTGTCAGTGGCAGCCGTGTCCTTCTTCTCCGTGCCGTTGTCGCCATTGGCCAGACGCTGGTCCAGCTGGACGAGATACGGCGTGATCTCCTGGTTGTTGTAGGTCTCCCAGAACTCCAGGTTGGCACTACCCTGCAGCAGCTTGCGCATACGCTCCGGCTCGCGGATACCCGGCATCTCGACCATCAGTCGGCCTTCCTGTCCCTCGAGCTTCTGGATGTTGGGCTGCACGACGCCAAACTGGTCGATACGGTTGCGGACCACGTTGTAGGAGTTGTCGATGGCGGCGGTCACTTCTGCGCGCAAGGCGCTCTCCACCTGCTCATCCGTACTCTGCGTGCTCACCTTGCCCTTGAGCTGCTGGGTGGCGAAGATCTCGGCCAGGCGGTGGCCCGGCGCGTTCTTGTGGTAAGCGTCGATGAAGAGAGAGATGAAGTCGCGCTGGCTCGTCTCCTCCTCCTTCTTGGCCTGCTGGAGCGACTTCACATAGGCCAGGTCGGTCTTGTGGTCAGCGAGCACATCGACGACGTCGGGTACGGAGATCTCCAGAATGACGTTCATACCGCCCTTCAGGTCAAGGCCGAGGCCGATTTGTGTCTCCAGACACTTCTGATAAGAGTAGATGCCCAGATACTTCACGGAGTCCTTGTAGTCCTGCCGCGCAATGGGATCTTTGATCTTCTCGGCCTGGCTGTCATAGTAGCTGGTGGCTACCGAGAAAGACAGGTAGAAGATACTTGCGAGCGTCAGCAAGACGGCCACGCAAATTACTAGTCCTTTGTTCTGCATTTTTATTGTTGTTTTTGAATTTAATCAGCTAAAAAGCGCCCATTCATAGCCCGTCCTGCCTCGTAAAAGAGACACGAACGTACTACAAACGTGCAAAGATACTGATTTTTTCACATATTGGGAAAACTTTCGGCCTTAAATGTCATTTTTTTAAGGTTTTGGCCGCATTTCCAACCAGCAGAAGATAGGGTAGTGGTCGCTTGTGTGGATACTATCATCGACTTTGGCGCCATAGGGCTTGAAGAAGTCGGAGCAGAGGATATGGTCGATGCGTGTATAGATCCCGTTGCGGTTGAAGGACCGTCCGGGACCGTTGCCCGAGGCTATGTAGCAGTCTGTCAGTCCCTTCGACAGGGTTCTGTGTGTGTAGGAGATGGGGGTGTCGTTGAAGTCTCCGCATGCGATGACGGGCAGCCCCTCCTTGAGGCGCTGCTGGATGCGTGCGGCCACCATGCGCACCTGGGCCGCCCTGCGGGTCGTTCCCTTCGATAGTTTCTCGATCAGCTGGAGTGTCTCGATGCGTGCCGTGTCGGCCTCCACGTCGCCTTGGAGGATATGGTGGAAGCCCTCGCGCTCCTTCTCCGAGATGCTGTAGGACTGGAGGTGGTTGTTGATGATGCAGACCTTCTGGCCGCCCACATCGACGAGGAAGTCCACGCTCATGTTGCCCGGGGAGTGGTAGGGGATGGAGTCGTGGCTCAGGATGGGGTAGCGCGAGGCCAGAAACAGGCCGTGGCCGGTCTCCGAGGCTTTGGGGATGAAGGCGGTATAGGCGTATTTGTGTCGCAGCAACTTCAGGGGCGAGAGACTGTCGCCCTTGTCCGTGGCCTCCTGCAGACAGATGAAGTCGGCGTCGCTATCGAGCAGGTAGCGCATCATCTCGCTCTTCTCTCCCTCCTTCGTGACGTAGCCCTCAAACATGGCCACGTTCCATGACAACAGTTTCAAGGCGCCGTGGGGCGGCTCCTCCGTGGGATTGAAGGGTGTGTATTGGCGGATGGGGACAAAGGCCAGCAGCAGACCCGCCACGGGCAGCCACAGCAGGCGTGGGCGCAGCAGTATCCAGAGGACGAGAAAGAAGAGGTTGGCGAGGATGACGGCAGGCATCAGCAGCCCCACGTTGCTCAGTTTGGGCCACGCCTCCGGCTGGAGCAGGTCGGAGTATCCTACCAATAGCAATGCTATGATAGCCAACAAGTTGGCCACCACCAGCAGCAGGCGCATCGCCTTTCTCAATTTCTCCATAGCGTTCTCTCTCTCGTCGTGTTTATAATGGTTACGTCGTGCTATTTCTCCCCGTTTCAGAGGAAGTTTCCCCCGCCTCCGCGGAAGAATCCTCGGCTTCGGGGAAACCCTTTCTGTCGTGCGCAGCCCTTAGTTGTTGCTACTGTCGAAGAGCGTCTGCTTCTCCTCCTTCGTCAGACTGTCGTAGCCGCTCTTTCGTATCTTGTCGAGGATGCGGTCGATCTCCTCCTGGGTAGCCTTCTTGTGGGCGTTATACTCCCAGTCGGTCTCCTGTCGTGTGGTCTCGCCTGCGTTTTTCTTGCCTTTGAGTACGTCGAAGCCGCCCCAGTTTTTGCCAAATCCGCCCCAGTTTTTGCGCTTACGGCCCGTGTTCTGCCAGCCTCCTCCGTGCTTTCCGAAGCCGTTGCCTTCCATGAAGGGATGCTTGCGCCAGTACTTGATGAGGATGAAGCCGAAGAGCATACCGCCGAGGTGGGCCAGATGGGCCACGCCGTCGTTGGTGGTCGCAATGGCCGAGAACAGTTCCAGGGCGATGGAACCGGCGATTACCCACTTGACCTTGAGGGGGAAGGGGAAGGGAATGACAAACATTCGCTCGTTGGGGAAGTACATACCGTAGGCCAGGAGGATGCCGTAGAGCGCACCCGAGGCGCCTACTGTCGTCCAGAGGTTGAGCAAGCCCTGGTTGGCCCGCACCACCATCATGGTGTCGGCGAAGGTGAAGCCAGGCACTTGTTCATTGCAGATGATGTAGAACTGTCCAAACTGTGCCAGCTCCTGGCAGAAGCCTGCGCCCAAGCCGCAGATGATGTAATAAAAAAAGAACTTCCTCGATCCCCAATAGGACTCCATCACGGGTCCGAACATCCACAGCATAAACATGTTCATGAAGATATGCCCGAGGCCACCATGCATGAACATGTAGGTGAATATCTGGTAGAGGTGGAAGTCAGGAGCCAGAAAAAAGTGCAGTCCCAGCAAGCCGGTCAGGTCTATCCCCATGTTTTCCGTCACCCAGGTGGCGATAAACATGATGGAGTTGATGATCAGCAGATTCTTAGTGACTGCGGGTATTTCGCGCGTGAGCATTTTTGTTCTTTTTGATTATACCGTGCAAAATTACGAAAAAATCCTCATTAACTGCACACGGAGCCCCCTCAATACGCTTTTTTACGCAATTTTCGTCACTTTTTCCGAAATTTAGTTTGTGTTGTAAAACTATTCTCTTATATTTGCACCCACAAGCGTTTGAATCAATATATATTAATCGATAATCAAGAAAAGTTATGAACAAAACAGAGTTAATCGAGAAGATTGCGGCCGGCTCGGGTCTGAAGAAGGCTGAGGCCAAGGATGCTTTGGACGCCACGTTGCGCGAACTGAAGAATGCTTTGGTAGCTGGCGAGAAAGTGCAGCTGGTCGGCTTCGGTACCTTCGAGGTCAACGAGCGTCCCGAGCGTCAGGGTGTCAACCCCGCCACGGGTGCCAAGATTGTCATCCCCGCACGCAAGGTGGTGAAGTTCAAGGCTGGTGCTGACCTCAGCGATGCGGTCAACGCATAACTGTCAATTCTTTTTCGCAAGAAAATACCAGGGGAAGGACCGTGGGTCTTTCCCCTTTTTGTGTCCTGTCAGAAGGGGAAGAGGACGAAGGCGCAGGCGTCCCATACGGCATGGGAGATGATGAGGGCCGTGAGACTTCGCGGGAAGAAGCGGTAGATGAGGCCCCAGCAGCCGCCTACGACTCCTGCCGCCACGATCAGCATGAAGTTGAGCGAAGGCAGATGGACGAGCGTGTAGCAGGCCGTGGCAGCTATCAGTCCCGCGTTGGCGCCCCAGCGCGCCATCATCCGCCGCTGGATGAAGCCGCGCCAGAAGATCTCCTCTGCCGGACCGATGACGAGGAGGAGCAGGACGGCAATGACGGCAGGGGGCGTGCCGCCCTTCATGGAGTAGATCATATCCACCTGTCCGCGGGCGAAACCAAACATCCATTGCGACACCTTGTCGCCCGTCCAGAACACCCACCACAGCATGAAGGCGATCGACAGTCCTGCTGCGACCGCGCGGGGCGAGAACCGCAGGTCCTTCAGCCATTCCCTACACCAGACCGTAGAGAGCGTGGTGAGGGTGAGGGCCGCACACGTCATCGTGTACCAGAAGTTGATGTGTGGCGCCGTCCAGGGCGAGAACATCACAAACCATAGCAGGGCTGCGATGAGGACGGCAGCAATGGTCTTTCTCATTTCTTATATATAAGTTTTTACACTCCCAGCCAACTGCCGAGGAAGAAGCCCAAGGCGTAGAGGAGGCCGAAGGCCATCTGTAGCTGCGCCGTCGTCTGGTCGAGTCGCTGAATGCCTCGGTAGGGCAGGTCGTCTTCGGCCTGGATCATCGTCCGCACGTTGCGCAGGGCCAGGGGCAACGTCAGCACGACCGCCAGCAGCGTCCACGGCTGTCCCAGCAGGATCACATAGAGCACGGCCAGGGCGTAGGGAGCGAAGATCTCGAAGGTATAGATGGCCTTGGCGTTCATCAGCGAGACCGAGGTCGTGATGGTCCCCAGCCCGGCCTGAAGATCTGTCTCCACGTCGCGGGTGTTGTTGGCATGGAGGATGGCCACTGTGATGAGGCCGATGGGCAGAATCATCAGTAGCGACTGTGGGTCGTAGGCCCCCACGGCCACGAAGAACGTGCCGAGGGCAGGGAGCAGGGCGAAACCCACGAGGATGTTGATGTCGCCCAGGTGGTGGGACTTCATCCAGGGATAGACCAACGCGAGCAGGACGCCCGCCAGTCCGATCCACCATCCCGACCACGACGAGTTGTAGAGCAGAAACACGCCGATGGTTACGGCCAGTGCCACGAGCACCAGTCCATAGCGCAGGATCTCTTTTGGGCGAAACGTGCCGTCGTGTATCCACGTCACGCCATTGCTGCAGGCCTTCGTGTCCACGCCCCACGTGAAGTCGAAGTAGTCGCTCACCATGTTGCCGCCCGAGTGGACGATGGAGAGCAGCGGGAGACAGAGCAGGGCGTTGAGCCAGTTGATGTGGGCCGCGCCGTTGTCGCTCTGGCTGTAGAGGTAGGCCCACATGATAAGAATAGGCATCACCGAGGCGGGCAACGCCCACGGGCGGGTGGCGATGATCCAGTTTTTCAAAGTTCTTCTTTTTTCCATGTCTTAGTTAAAAGGCGAACCCGTGGGAAGGACAACCTCCGCCACGGACTTCCATGAATAGTTTGATTTAATATCGGTCGTTGATCGCCACGCGCGGCCGACGGCAGCGTGTGGCAGTCTATTGCAAGTGCAAAGGTAAGAAGAAACTTTGAAATGGGGCTGCGTTTTGCCCGAATTTCTCGGCAGAAGTTTTTTGTGTGGGAGAACACCAAAGGCTTCTCTCTCAAACATCAGTGGCTTCTCGCTAAAACAAAAATGGACGAAAGCCAAGTAAAGCGGCTTCCGTCCATTGATCTAATTATAATATGTAGTCGTTGCCGATGGCCTTAGGCCGCGCGGACTACCAGTTGTCGCTGTTCCAAGGATTGTACTCGCCTTCCTTGATGTCCTTGTCCGTTTTGAAATAGCCACAGTCGGTGTAGCGGTTCTCAACCTCCACCTGGCCGTGGTCGTCGAACTTCGTGCCTACAACCCATTGATTAGACGTAGCTGCACAGTAGTTGTTCTGTGTCTCCACCATCAACACGGTAGTTACGGGCTTGATATATTTGCGTTTCATATTTCTTAAGTCCTTTTTTAAAGTTTGTCTGATAGGATTATCTTACCACATGCTTGCGTCCGTTGACGATGTAGATGCCGCTGGGCAGTCCCTCGGTCGTATTGCCGACACGCTGTCCCTGGAGGTTGTACACGCCATTGTCGTGACCGTAGCGGTTGGCAGCCTCGGGGCCTACGATCAGCTCGCCGATGGCCGTCAACTCTGTCTCCTGCTCCACGCCGTCGATATAGACTTTGGGCGCCTCGTCGTTGTTGGGCTTGAACCAGCAAGAGAAGCCGCGCAGGCCGCGCACCTTCGTGTCAGAGTAATAGACGTCGCCATTATCGAAGAAGTAGCTTCCCCTCAAGTCGTAGTAGCCTGGGCGGATTGTGCCCTTGCTGCTGGAGAATGACCAAACGCCCGTGGTCTCGTTCTGTGTAGCGTACGGGTCGAAGGTACGGACGAAAGTACCGTAGGCCGTGATGGCTCCCGCTTTTTGAGTCAGCCTCGTCGTCCAGTGCTCGTCCATGTCGCTGAAGTCGTTCTTGCCGTCGACAGTCGTCTTGAACGTGACGTTGGGGATCTGGAAGTGCTGACCCTGGATCGTTACCTTGTAATCGCTGCCAGTTCCCGTTGTGATGTTAGCAGTGTAGGGGGTGCCATTGTATGCCTCCATCGTCTTGGTCGGGAAGATAATGTACGGCTGATAGGCTTGGATGGCGGTAGCCTTCTCATTCTCGTCGAGGTTTACGGTTTCAAACTGCAGCTCGGTGTTCGTGAGGTTCTTGAGCTTGGCAAGGCGCACGTTGGCACCAAAGGCATCACGAACCTGTTTGACCGTGAGGTCCACGGGCAGTACGAAGGAGTTCCAGTGGTCCTTGGTGAACGTCTTGGCAAGGTGGAGCATGCGGTTCGTGTAGGTGGTGGTGCCATTCCTCAGATAGTCCAGGTCGCCGCGCAGCTCGTCGAGTATGAGGTCTGGGCTCTTCGTGTTGCTGGCGTAGAGCACGCGGAAGTCATCGAATACCGTCCACTCGTTGGGGTCGGGCGTCTCGCTGGCATCGTTGTGGTTGCCAATGTAGATACCGAAGGCGATGCTGACGCCACCAGCGGCACCAGCTTGCTCAATCATCTCCTTCGTCACATGTACGCTCACGCTATTGGTATATTTGTTTGACTCGTAGAACTCCTTGCCCGCATAGTCCATGTTCTGATCAGCTACACGGAGGCGAGACTTCTCTTCCGCAGACATGTGGTCGACCTGGCTAAGTATGGTCGTGCGTTTTGAGTCCTCGAACAAGTCGTTGCCTGCGACGCCTGCGAAGAGCTGGGCTTTGTCCGTGTTGGAGTATGCCTTGCACTCTACGACGTAGATGCCCGGCTGCTTCACAAACATCTTCTGATAGATGTAGCCATGCGTGCCGTGTACGTCCATGCAGAAGAACTTACCCATGTAGCGCAGGTAGTCGTCCCACTTGGTGAAGGATTGGTATTTGGTGTCCGAGAAGTAGAATTTGTATGAAACAGAGGATCCCTTTGTAAATCTACCGTTGTTATACTCATTGCCATTGCCGCGTGACAGGGGAGTGGCCGCAGTCGATAGCTTCGTGTCCGTTTTGTAGTTGTACTCCTGCAAACCGATACGGGTGTACGCTCCCGATGCTACGGAAGAGGTAAATACCTGCCATCCGTTGGTGTCCGTTCTTCCACGATCGAAGCCAGGACACTTCAACATAAAGGAAAAGTCAAGTGGATCTTTCAGTTCCACGCTGTTCCCTAACTGCAAGTTGTCGATGTCCTGTAGCGTGAGGACGCGCCATTTGCTATAATCGTTAGGTGTACCGTTGGTGCAGATATTCGTGTATGTATCTGCTCCACAGTTCCTGTCTGCTGTAGCTTGTCCTTCGTCAAAGGCCGTAAGGTATATCCCATCTTGTGCGCTGAACCCAGAACTTGACGTAGTAGTCTTGAAAGTGTAGATAAGGTAGGCGTCCTTACCGTTCGAATCTGTTGTTTTTGTAAAGAACCAACCGTCGTAACCGTTCAAATTGGTCGTTGGACCACGGTCGCAGAATACGCCGACGTCGGTCGTTCCGTTGGTTCCCCCGTTCACCCATTTCACCATGTTGCCCTCCCTGGTAGCGATGTTTTGTGCGAAGTTGAGAGAGGGCGTTTCGCTTCCATCAATTTTCGTAGACGTTCCATTGCGTGTCCAGAGTGGCATCGGGTAGTCTTTCAAAGAGGCACTTGTACCCCAGTAGCCTCCCATGTTGAGAAACTTGCCTGACCCCACGTTGTAGAGGAAATACACTTTGCTCGGGTCGCCGTAGGAGCAGTCCGCGGTGATTCCCGCCTGGAGCTCCTCAAAGGTTTCGCCCGGCAGGTCGCCTACGCCCTCGTAAGAACTGGTTGAATTTCCGTCGCCCGTTGTGCCGTTACTTTTACTTTGTGCTGATGCCACAAAGGGTGCTGCGGCGAGGAGTGCCGTGGCGATTCCAACACTCCAGCTGCGCCGCCATAAGCAGCGTTCGCCGTGTTGTGAAGTAGTTGTTTTCATCGTTTTAATGTTCTCTTTAGATAATTAGTAATGATCACTGTTGTTTTTAGTACCTCCATGCTCAGTTCTAACCCAGTTTGTTCGCCGTCAGGTAGGGCGACAGGTTGATTCTGACAGGAATGCACAATCTATTTGGGTACAAAATTACTAATCATTGTAAAATTAGGGGGGGTAAAGCGTTAAATAAGATTAAAGATTTGTTTTTAACTTGCTTTCAACCCCCTGTGTGGCAGATATTTACCATTGTGTCAACGCACAGCCACCTTTTAGCGGGCGTCTTTTGCTGCAGGTTTTGTCCTGGCGAAGCATGGTTTGTGTTGTGCTGCCTTCCGAAAATAAAAACGTTAAACGTTATAACGTTAATGCGTTATCAAAAAGCAAAAACGTGACAAGGTGACAATGTAACAATGAAAATAGCCTCTCCGTTTTCCTCATGACCGTTATGATGACAGAGCAGCCCACGGGGAAACAGGCAAGTGTCTGTTTTTTCCCGTGGGCTGCATATGTTGAATAAGGCGATCGTTGAATCAGATCAACGCAAATTGCAACTACAGATTGGGTTTCAATCGCAGAGTGTATGTATGGTCGCCTGAGGTGGGACACTCATATTTCGGCAGGACCACATCGCCTTGGCAACTGTTGTTGCCCAGTCCACGCTGCCAATAGTCGATATGTGCAAACACCTGGGGCTTGCGCACGAGGTCGTACCAATGGGTGGATATTTTCCATAGGTCGCTGCCTTCTTCTATCCACTTCGACTCATCGAAGTGAGAGAGCGAGAATGAGGCTTGCCCATCGACCAGGACTGTGAGCGTGAGCCCTTCCTCCTTGTTGCTGAGCAGCAGTTCGCGCAGATCCTCGTGGTCGCCATAGGTCTGTGGGTGGATTTGCTCCTCCACCATATCATCGACCGTGGTGGTGAAGCGTCCGAGGTAGGAACCCGTCTTGCGGTCGGAATAGTTGGAACGTGGACCACGCGCATAGAACTCCACATTCTCAAAGCCGGAAGCCAGTTGCAGGCCAAGACCCAGACGGCGGGTAGGCCCAGAGGGAGAGAAGGTTGTCTCCATGTCAACCGTGGCATCGGGATAGAGCGTGTAGCGGATGGTGTAATTGCATTTTGAGGCATTGCCCTGCACCGTCATGGTGGCGCAGCCCGTAGCCTCGTCTCGGGTCAAAGCCTTGATGATTTTTGTCGAGGACGAATTGACACATCCGATACTTGCGGTACTCCCTTTGTCGTTGTCGATGTTTCGGCAGCTATTGAAGTCGGGCGCAGCTCCCGAAGCAATCGTGCCATTGGCATTGGTGTGCAGAATCTGCTTGCCCGCATAGGTCCACGCCGTCATCTTGCCGTTGTTGTCGAAAGCCATCCGATAGTCGTTGCCCTCGGAGTCGTTGCCCGAGACGGTGTTGCCGCTGATGGTCAGGGAACCTCCCTTGGACGTGTGAGCGGTCCAGGCTGGGCGCGCGGTCAGGGCAAATTGCTCATCGGCGATGTTGTAGCCAGCCTCCGCCCATGCGCAGGCCTCCTTGATGCGCAGCTCGACATTGACGAGATATTCGCTCGCCTCATCAGTCTTGGTCGTCAGCGGCAGGGTGATGCGTGCCGAGGCTCCCGGCGCGATTGCGTCGAAGTTGCCGACGGTAGCCTCCTCCACCAGCCGTCCATCCTTGAACACGCGGAAGGCGAGGTCGTAGCGGTCGGGAGAAATGGTGGTGAAGGCATACTTGTTGGTGAGGGAGACTGAGCGTGAGGCCGCGTCGAAGTCGGAGAACGCCACATACTGATAGACCTTCTTCACCTCGGTGAGCTTGGAAGTCCAGGCGCGGTCGGGCGTGATGAGGCCGTTGTTGAGGAAGTTGCCCTGGAAGCCAACTCCCAACAGCGCGATGTCGTTGTAGTCGTAGCCCGAGGTCCAATTGTGAAAACCATTCTTGGTCTTGTCGGCCACGACGCCAGAGCCGCTTTCCACGCGGTAGATGGCCTGGTCCACCCAGTCCCAAATGCAGCCGCCAATGATGCCGGTGCTGCTCTCTATGGCCTCCCAGTAGTCCTTTAGGTTGCCTACGGCTTGTCCCATGGCATGGGCATATTCGCAGATGAAGTAGGGACGATCCTTGACCCCATCCTTATTGCTTGCCACATAGTCCACCGTGGGATACATATTGGAATAGAGGTCCGAAGTGGCCGCATTGCCCCAGTTGGTCGTACCCTCATAGTGGATGGGGCGGGTGTCGAGGGCCTTCACCGCCGCATAGGCCTTCTCGAAGTTGAGGCCGCTTCCCGACTCGTTGCCCAAAGACCAGAACGTGACGCAGGGGTGGTTGCGGTCGCGCGCCACCATGCGCACGTTGCGGTCCACATACTGAGCGGTCCAGTTTCCGTCTGAGGTGAGTCTCTTGGTTAAGTGTCTCCATCCCCATATCCAGTCATAGTGGCACTCCACGTCGGCCTCGTCCATCACATAGAAGCCCAGGGCGTCCATCATGGCGTACATCTTCGGCTGGCGCGGATAGTGGGACGTACGTACCGTGTTGACATTGGCCTGCTTCATCATCGTCAGGTCCTTCATCATCGTCTCCACGTCGATGGCCCGTCCGTATTCGGGATGTGTGTCCTGGGTGTTGACACCCTTGAAGAAGACACGCTGGCCGTTGACATAGACGACGTTCGGATTTTTCGTCAGCGAGATGGTGCGGAAACCATACTTCGTGTTGAACGCCATCTCTTCCGTACCGTCGGCAGCACGCTGGCTCACCGTCACATTATATAAATAAGGAGACTCCGCACTCCAAGGATGCAGGCCCTTGAGTCCCGGAAGGCTCACGGTCAGGGTCTGTCTTCCGTTGTTGTCTTTTTTGCTTTCATATTCAGCCTTGCCAGTAGCTACCACGTTGCCGTCCTTGTCGCTGAGCGTGACGGCAATGGTCTTGTCGGCATCTGCCACGCGGTCGCGGTTGTCGATGGTGAGCGCTACCTGCATGGCGCCGCTGGTAGCGTCGGTGGCCATGTTGTCGGTAGTGATGACGTGGTCGGCTACAAAGACCTTGGGCGTGGCTACGAGATAGACGTCGCGGTGAATGCCCGAAAGGTGCCACATGTCCTGCCCCTCGAGATAGGATCCGTCGCACCAGCGATAGACGCGCACGGAGAGCTGGTGGACGTTGTCTGCCGAGCTGCCCGTCCGGATGCTGCCGTCGGCATGCTTGTCCAGGGCTGCGGTGATATCAAACTCCGCGTCGGTATTGGATCCCTGCGAGTAGCCGACATAGTTGCCATCCACCCAAACGGCAGCGGCACTATAGACGCCATCGAAATGGAGGAAGACGCGCTTGTCGCGCCACGACTCGTCGAGCGTGAACTGGCGGCGGTAGAAGCCCGTGGCATTGTTGTCGGTCTCGTTGGTCTCGCGTTGGCTGGCCACGGCCTTTGGCGGGTTGTACTCGAAGGGATAGCCGATGTTGGTATAGACAGGGCGTCCGTATCCCGCCATCTCCCAGGAGAGCGGCACGCGGATGGGCTTCCATTGGCTGGCGACATAGTAGGGCGACTGTTCGAAGTCCTTGGCGTAGAACTCGCTGGCTGCGGGTCCGCTCGTTGTGCCCTTGACATAGCAGAAACTCCACTCCTCGCCGTTCTCGCTACTGTTGAGGCTTCTCACCAGCGAGCGCGTCTCGTCCGTGGGCAGCCACGGAGCGTCGTAGTGGGTTGCGTCTGCACGGAGCTGCTCCGTGGAGGGATAGGGCAGGAAGGTCGTATGGGCAGCCTCCTTGTGGTCCTCAAACTTCTGTGGGTTGCTGGTCCAGGCGGCGATGTGGTCTGTCTTGCTCATATCGACATAGTCTATCAGGCGCACGCGCTTGCAGACGGCATGACTACGGGTCTCCCCCTCGGCGCTACCTATCTGGATGGTGGAAGACCCGGAGGAGAACAAGGCAGAGATAGCCGAGCCGGAAGCCTGCTGCAGTATGCCGTTGACATAGAAGCCATCCTTGGTCAGATGGATGGTGAGGAGCTTCGTGTCGTCATCAAGCTTCACGTCTAATGCGGTCTGCGTATTCTGCCACGTGTTGACCCAGCTTCCGCGGAGTCGCTCGTTGAATATTTGTCTCCTGCTGGAACGGTAAGGCAGCGAGAATTTGCTTGGGATATAATAAAAGTGGAGGTTGTTGCCCTTCCAGTCCTGTATCTTCTTTCCGAAGGAGATGATGTTCTCCAGGGCGGAGGTGCAAGCGGAGACGTCGAGGACTATCTCCAGGCTCTTCTTCGAGAAATCGATGGTGAAATTTTTGCCAGAAGCTTTTCCGTTGGTGGAGAGCATCCACAGTTGGCCGCTGGGAATCTTGGAGACGTCCAGCTCGGAGAAGTCGCTCCCCGCCTTGATAAACTTCGTTTCGCCATCGGTGTGTGCCGCCAGGGCATGAGCAGCGGAGAAGGCCCACAGCAGAAGGCACAGTAGGATGTGTTGTGTAGTTTTCATTGTGTGAGACTTATTTGACGATGATTTTAATACCATTGACGATATACAGGCCGGGGGCAAGTGGTTCGGCAGAACCCTTGCGGCGCACCAGTTGGCCGCCCGTGTTGAAGACGGTGCCATCGGCAGGGCGTGAGACCACGGGAGCGGTTTGCGGGACGGAGGTGACCTCCTGATCCTCTACTGTCCAGCCGAGGTCGCGAACAGCAGCCTGCGGATCGTTGCTTTGGAAATAACCACGGAAGCCATTGGCCTTCATGTCGGTTTCGAGACAGTACATCCGGTCGCCGTCGCCGAAGACGTAGGCGTTGGCCGGAACGATCGTGGGGCCATAGAAGCCGACGAAGCGGGTGCCGTCGGCTACTGTCTCGCGCGACTGGTTGCCGCGGTCCCAAGAGCTGATGTCAATACCCTCGACCCGATAGACGTTGTCTTCGCTGACCCGCTCGGGCTTCAGGACGTAGGGCACGCCCGCCTCGATGTGCTCGCAGGTGGTGAAAAGGAGTTTGGCACCTGTGTCGCCCGTGTATTCAGCCACGCGCGTGCCCTCACCCCAAAGTGCGCTGACCTGATCCGCGTGCAGCGGGAACGGCAGGCAGAGCGTGTTCCACTCCTGCGCGACCAGGCTGCGCTGGAGCGTGACGTCGACATGCTGCTTGTAGAACAGAGGACAGACATAGTCAGCCGTCTCGTCGAGGAGGATGGGCTGGCTCTCTTCGCCAGTAGATACCGCCCACTGCCCATCGAGGAAGGTGGCGTCGGGCTCTTCAAACGTGGTGGCCATGGCGCCCGAGCGCACATAGACAAAGGTGGTGGCATTGGCTTCTCCCACCTGATAGCCGAGGGTGTAGGTGTGCTCCGCGGAGGGCTTGAGAATCCATTTCATGCCCGTGTAGTCGAGGTCGAAACGCCCGGCGTCGGCGACCTCGTCCACCCGTGTGACGTCGAGGCTCACGGGTGCGTCGGAGAGCATGGGAGTGCCGTCCTCGCCGATGCAGAGGTATTGCCCCTGCGCGTTGAAAATATAGACTGACGACACCAACAGAGATAGAAGTATGTTCATGTTAGTTTGTTTTCGGTTATTGATTATTTGGGGTGACCATAGACTGGCTTTGTCCCATGCTAAAACTCCCAAAGAGTTGCGTCGGTCCTGTTGTCTTCCTCCTCCTCTTCCTCCTGCGTGAAGGGTAAGATGGTGTCGGGACGCTTTTGGATGCGTATCGTGCCCGGATTGCCTTTGCCCCCAGGTTTGCTGAAGGCAATGAAGTCCATCATGTTTCCTGACACGTCGAGTGGGATCGTCTGAGACTGGGGTGGGGTATATTTCTTTCTCATATAAGGTGATAACTGTGATGATGCAAATGATTGAAAAAACAGCCTTCTTGGATGAAAAAGTAGCCTTCTTGGACAAAAGGACGATGCGGAAATGTTTCCCAATACGAAATGGCGACTAAGTCTGGATAGAAGCCCAAAAACCATGGACGTATGCCATTGCTGGTTTCCGTCCATGGTTCCTCAAGTCTCGTAGGTAGTTGTTTCCGACGGCCTTATGCCGCACGGACTACCACTTGTCGCTGTTCCAAGGATCGTAAGTGCTTGCACTTTCCTCCTCGTCCGTGAGGACATAACCCCTGTCGGCGTCTGACTGTATTGCTCCGCTGGCGTCGCGTACGCTCCAAGACGTAGCAGCACAGTAGTTGTTCTGCGTCTCCACCCTCACCACGGATGTGGTGGGCTTGATATATTTACGTTTCATTTTTCTTAAGTCCTTTTTGAAGTTTGTCTGATAGGATTATCTTACCACATGCTTGCGTCCGTTGACGATGTAGATGCCGCTGGGCAGTCCCTCGGTCGTATTGCCGACACGCTGTCCCTGGAGGTTGTACACGCCATTGTCGTGACCGTAGCGGTTGGCAGCCTCGGGGCCTACGATCAGCTCGCCGATGGCCGTCAACTCTGTCTCCTGCTCCACGCCGTCGATATAGACTTTGGGCGCCTCGTCGTTGTTGGGCTTGAACCAGCAAGAGAAGCCGCGCAGGCCGCGCACCTTCGTGTCAGAGTAATAGACGTCGCCATTATCGAAGAAGTAGCTTCCCCTCAAGTCGTAGTAGCCTGGGCGGATTGTGCCCTTGCTGCTGGAGAATGACCAAACGCCCGTGGTCTCGTTCTGTGTAGCGTACGGGTCGAAGGTACGGACGAAGGTGCCGTAGGCCGTGATGGTTCCCACGTTGTGGATCAGCGTCGTCGTCCAGTACTTCTCGTCCATGTTGCTGAGGTCGTTCTCATTGTCTGTGTTCGTCTTGAACGTGACGTTGGGGATCTCGAAGCGCTTAGCCTGGATCGTTACTTTATAGGGATTCTCCGTGCTTCCATTCTTGGCGATGCTGGCGGTGTAGGGACTATTATTGTTGTCCTCCATCGTCTTGGTCGGGAAGATGATGTAAGGCTGGTAAGCCTCGAGAGCGATATCCTTGTCGGCTTTTCCGTCGAGGGTTACGGTCTCAAACTGCAGCTCTGTGGCCGTGAGGGCATTGAGCTTGGCAAGGCGCACGGTGCCACCAAAGGCATCGCGAAGCTGCTTGACCGTAAGATCTACGGGCAGCACGAAGGAGTTCCAGCTGTTCTGCTTGAACGTCTTGGCAAGGCGGAGCACACGGTTCTTGTAGGTAATGCCATTCTTCAGATACTCCAAGTCGCCACGAAGTTCGTCGAGAACGAGGTCCTCATTCTTCGTGTTGCTTACGTAGATCAGACGGAAGTCGTCGAATACGGTCCATTCGTTGAGGTTGGGAGTTTGGCTGCCATCGCCAATGTTGAGACCGAAGGCGATGCTGACACCCTCTTTACCAGCTTGGTCAATCATCTCCTGCGTCACCTGTACGATCACGCTATTGGTATATTTGCTTGACTCGTAGAACTCCTTGCCCGCATAGTCCATGTTCAGCTCGTCCACGTGGAGGCGTGCCTGCTCGTCCGCCGGCATGTTGCTGACCTGGTTCAGCTTGGTCGTGCGCTTGGTGCCCTCGACCAAGCCGGAGCCATTATTTTGTCCAATACCGGCAAAGAGAAGGGCTTTCGGCGTGTTGGAGTAGCCCTTGCACTCGATGACATAGGTGCCGGGCTTCTTTACCATCTGCTTTTGGAAGATGTAGCCGTGTACGCCGCGTACGTCCATACAGAAATATTTGGCCATGTGGCGCTTGTAGTCCTTAAGGTTAGCGAAGGTTTGGGGCTGGTCCCCTTTATACGGGAACTTGTAGTTTTTGTCGAACTTATTATCGTACGTGTCGTCGCTACTGCGCTCCAAGGGCTTTACCACACCTTTGGTGGGTACGAACTTGTTGTAGCATTGCTCCAGTCCGATTCTTGCGTAGCCACCTTCGGCGACATTCGTGCCGACCGATTCCCAAGCATTGATGTCCATTCGGCCTCGATCGAATCCGGGGCAGGCCAACTTGAAGGTAAGGTCAAGCGGGTCGGTCAGGTTCTCGGATGCTGCAGCCATCAAATCCTGAATCTCCTTCAAGGAAATGATACGCCACAGGGTGTGCTCGTTCCACAGGGTCTTCTTGGAAAGGTTCTTTTCTGTGTCCGCGCCACAGTTCTTCTCTGATGCAACGTCTCCAAGCGCTGAAAGATAGACTTTGTCCGATATTCTAGAATCCCAAGTATGGGTGTAGAGTCTAAAGGTGTTGAACCCCGTTCCGTCATTTACCTTTTCGAGGAACCAGCCGTCGTATCCGTCTTGAATAGTATTCTTTATACCTCGGTCAAGAAATACGCCTTGGTCGGTGTTAGGGTCAGTGATGTCGCGCACCCATTTCATCTGACTGCCCTGCTCGGTTTTTAGGTGTTGGGCAAAGTTGATGGCCGTGCTGCTTCCATTCTGAGCCCAAAAGGCGACGGGGGTGTCCTTTAGTGAAACATGCACACCCCAATAGCCTCCCATGCTGAGAAACTTGCCCGTTTTTACGTTGTAAAAGAAAAAGACCTTGCTCGGATCGTTCAGCGATCCGACCTCTTCGTCTGCAACTTTGGCCGCAAGAATCTGGGCTTCAGTCTGACCCTTGAGTGTGGCCACTCCGACCATTCCGTCGTTTCGCGTCCCGTCGCCCGTCTGAGCAGATGCTACAAGGGGAGCTGCTGCAAGGAGCGCCGTGGCGAAACTACTACTCAGGCAGCGCCACCAAGTGAAGCGCTTGCCTTGTTGTGATGTAGTTGTTCTCATCGTTTTAATGTTCTCTCTTTGGTGTTATTTACTATGTTTATTGATCACTATTTTTTCTTAGTGTCTTCTTGCTCAGATGCGTGTCCCTTGTGGTCGCCTTCAGGTGTGGCAAAAGGTGCGCAAAGCGAGGAGAATGGTTGCTTCTCGGGTGCAAATTTACTAAACATTGCAAAAATGGGGGGGGGCTTCAGTTAAATAATCTTAACGAGGCGTTTTTTCTTGGTTTTCATCCCCTTTTGAAGGGCTTTTGCTTAGCATGACGGGATAGTTCGACCCCTTTTGGAGAGAGACGCGAGCCTTGTAGCGAAATCATTTTTTGAGTCGTCGGTTCTAACGTATTGGACTGGTGGATTTTGTCTAAACAATCAGTCTCTTTTTCCTTCTTTTTGCTTCCGTTTTTGGTGGTCTTGGCCAGGGACCTTGCCGAGGGTTGCTTACGTCCGTCTCTGTAGATAGCTTGCGACTACGTTTGGTCGTAGGTTACGACTGTGTTTGGTCGTAACTTACGCTTGCCTCAGCTCAAAGTTGCGTTGTTGCATTGTTACATTGTTACATTGTTACGTTTTTGATTTTCAGTCGGCCATGGTTTGCGGAGACGCCTGTAGTAGAGGTCGGTTCTTACATTATAACGTTTAACGTTTAACGTTTTCGAAAATGACTTTTAGTTTGAGGCATGAGAAAAACAGTTTCCTTAGTACAGGATAAATTATGTGTAATACGAATAATACTATATAGTATATATAATATTATAACATAAATATATATCTATATATTATAATATATAAATATTATATTTATCGTAATGTCTTAAGAAGGGGTTGTTTGTAATTTGTATTAATGGGTCTTTCTGCTTTGTCCTTTCCCTTCTTACAGCTTTGTCCTTCCCCTCTTTTTTCCCCGTCCTTTCTCTTCTTGCCGCTTCGTCCTTTCTCTTCTTGTCTTTCCATCCTTTCTCGTCCAGCCTTGCTTCTTCGCTTGCTTCCTTCGAAAACAAAAACGTTAAACGTTATAACGTTAAAGCGTTATCAGAAATCAAAAACGTAACAATGTAACAATGTAACAATCCTAATATTGGGCCAGATCTCTTCAAACACGACAATCATTCTTGTCTATATGGGATAATCAAAAAGGGTTCTTCTCGAAAATGGAGTGATTCGACGTGGACACATGGAAAACAACTTGAACAACTTTTACAACAAGTAACAACGCTTCGCGGGGACATCGCCTCTTCGAGGCCCATGCTGACCAAGGGTTGCTGCAAGGGAAACAACTATGAACAACGCTTCGCCTTGGACACATTTCCTGCTGATTTCTCCTGGCGTAATATCCTGGCGAAGCCTTGTATTTTGTTGTTTACCTGGCAGCAGGATTGCAATACGCGCGAAGCGTGTAGGTTGTTACTTGTTGTAAAAGTTGTATTTGTTGTTTTCCCTAACTCAGCAGGACGTATTGCCAACAGCACAAACCCTATCACTCGATTTTCCGGATGAACCAAAAAATTCCCATCCTCTCCTTGTTTTCGTTTTTGTGGTCTCAGCCGGCGACCTTGCCGAGCGTTGCTTACGTCCGTCTCTGTAGATAACTTGCGACTGCGTTTGGTCGTAACCTACGCTTGTGTCTGCCCAAATAGTGCGTTGTTACATTGTCACGTTGTCACGTTTTTGATTTCGATTCGGCTAAGGTTTGTGGAGGCGCCCTATTGTGGACGCCCGTTCTTACATTATAACGTTTAACGTTTTCGAAAATGGCTGTTGCCTTGGACTAAGAGAAAATGGTTTCGACCTGTACGGTTGAATGTTTTTTTAACGTGACAATGTAACAACGAAAAAAATCCTGCGCAGGCCACCTCTTTCCGAGGCGTCTGCGCAGGATTCTCTTTCTCTGTGGGCGCGAGCCTTGTTAGAATTTTAGTTCTCCGCAGCGTGGAAGAAGATCGTCTGCGGGTCGAGGCGCTTGCCCTGCGGGTCGAGGACGTTGAGGCGGAGCACGCCGCCGTTGTGGTCGAAGTAGCGCACCTCCAGGTAGTGGTAGCCCTTGGCGAGCGCCTGCTGGCAGACCATCTCGTGGGGCGACTGCTCGCGGTCGTTATCGACCACCATGTTGCCGTCTATCTTGAGCCAGCTGCCATCGTCGCTGAGCAGGGCGAAGGTATAGACCCCGTCCTCGGGTATGAGGATGTAGCCCTTGGTAATGAGGCCGATATTGCCCTTGCAGGCCTCCGGGATGACCACGTCGGGCGTGGTGTAGGATCCGTTGAAGGGCGCTGTGGTGATAAGGCGGCAGGTGACGCCCGGGAAGTCGTACCAGTCGGTCTTTACGCCTGGACTCAGGGCGGGCACACTCTGGAGCGCTGGCAGGAGCCCCTGCTTCACGAAGTTGGCCTGCACCATCTCGTCGGCGCGGCCCTCGGGCGTGAAGGTGCGGAGCGTGAAGGGCGTGGTCTGATCGACCGTGATCGGGCCGACGTAGCGAGGCGACTCCGCGTTGGGGAAGGTGCCGTCGGTGGTGTAGCGGATGACGGCCTGCGGGTCCTGGCATTCCACGGTCAGCGTGCCCTTGTCCGTGAAAGCGTTGACGTTGTGGAAACCGTCGAGCGAGGGGATGCGGTAGGGCACGCCCAGGCGGTTGAGCATCGAGAGCTGCCGGCGCAGGCGACCGTAGAAGTCGTCGTAGTCCTTCTGCGCGGGCTGTGTCCAGGCCAGTTCGGCGAGCGCCAGGATGCGCGGGAAGTACATATAGAGCATTCGGGAGCGTGACGGGATGCCTTCGGCCCAGAGGTTGGCCTGCACGCCGATGATATGCGCCCGTTGTGCTGCCGAGAGGCTGGCCGGGGCAAGATCGTAGTCATAGACCTGGCGCATGGAACTCTTCTCCTCGTTTTGTGAGAAATAGAACGGTGTGGCCGGCGTGTAGATGACGTCGTTGCCATGAGCCGTGGCCTCCGGCACCGACTGCGGCGCCCAGTTTCTCCACCACATCACGGTGGAAGTCTTGGAGAGTCCGCCCTCGATGATCTCGTCCCATCCGATCATGCGGCGGCCCTTGGCATTGAAGAACCGCTCCATCTCGTGGATGAACCACGACTGCAGTTCCTCCACACCCTTGAGTCCCTGCTGGGCGATGCGGCGCTGGCAGTCGGCACACTTGCGCCAGTTGTCCTTCTCCACCTCGTCGCCGCCGATGTGGACATACTCATAGGGGAAGAGGGCGATCACCTCGCTCCAGACGTTGCGGCAGAACTCCAGGGCCGCGTCCTTGCCCGGGCAGAGTGGCGAGGTGAAGACCTTGCTCCAGCCCACCTGGTCGAAGCAGCTGAGGCCCTCGTAGTTGGCGATGGCGCTCAGGCAGTGGCCCGGCATGTCGATCTCGGGCACGATACTGATGCCACGGGCGGCAGCATAGCTCACCACCTCGCGGATCTGGTCCTGGGTGTAGAAGCCGCCATAGAGCGAGTCGCCCTCGGCCGTGGTGCGCCAGCGGTCGGCCGGCAGCAGCAGGTCGGGGTTGTCCTCCTTCTTCGCCTGGTAGAGGCAGGAGGCGTCCTGGCCGTTGGGCTTGCGCCAGGCCCCGCGCTCCGTCAAGAGCGGATATTTCTTGATCTCGATACGCCAGCCCTGGTCGTCCGTCAGGTGCCAGTGGAAGCGGTTGAGCTTGTAGAGCGCCATGAGGTCGATGGCCTCCTCCACCTCCTTGACGGAGAAGAAGTGGCGCGAGCAGTCGAGATGGAAACCGCGCCAACCGAAGCGCGGAGCGTCGCTGATCTGGCAGGTCGCCACCTCCTTTCCCTCCGTGATCTGTCGGAGGGTGGCGATGGCCGACGTGATGGCGCCGTAGTCGTGGCCCTTGACCGTGATGCGCGCCTTCTCCACGTTGAGGCGGTAGGCCCCTTCGCCCTTCACGCCCTTGCGGTCGATCTGCAGCAGGATGTCGCCCTTGCCGCCACGCTGGGTCTTGGGGCGCACTCCCGTGAGGCGCTGGAGGCTGGAGGCGAGGTAGTCGGCGGCTGGTTGGAGCGCCTTGTCGCCGTATGCGATGGTGGTCTGAGGCTGGATGGTAAACTTACCCTTTCCCCAGGTCGCCTGTGCGGGTTTGGGCACGAGGCTGGGTTGAGCCTGGAGCACCGTGCCGCAGAGCAGGAGCAGCAGGGCGCCGAGGAGGAATCTGGTCGCTTTCATGTCTTGTGTTATGATGGTTGATGATGATAAATCTGTCGATGAAACCGCGAACTCTGCCGATGAAACCGCGGAAACTGTCACGCCTTGTGCTTCTTGCCGATGCGCGATCGGATGGACCGCATCGTCACCTCGGCCACGCCCAGCGCGTTTTGTATCTCGGTCTCGCTCTTGTCCATGTGCTCCATGATGAGGAAGAACTTCTGCTTCGGCGAGAGGCCGTCGTAGTCGGCGTCGAGCGAGGCGACATACTCCACGTCCACGAGGCTATAGTAGGAGGCGAAACTCTCGAAGTCGTGCTTCTTCCAGAGCACGGTGGTCTGTCCCGCCATGGCCTCGTTGTAGCGTTGCAGTCCGAGCTTCAGCGTGTCGCGGTGCTTCTCCATCAGCAGGTCGCGCTTGCGCGTGAGCTGTTCTATCTCCTTGGTCTTGTCGCCCGCCATGCGCTTCAGTTCGTTGAGCTGCGTCTCGTAGCTCTTGATGAGGAGCTGATCGACGGCGCGCGCCGCCCGTCCCTTGTAGTTTCTGTACCAGGAGTAGAGCGTGGCGATGATGGTGAGCAGCACCAGGACGACGATCACGATGATGGCTATTGTCACCATGCGCTCATAGTTGTGGCTGATCCTCATCTGCTCAAACTCCGACTGCACGGCCCTGACGTTGTTCTCCGGCCGTGCGCGGCTCACGCTGTCGGAGAGCTGCAGCAGGCGTTTGGCCGTCATGGTCGCCTCGCGCCATTCTCCCTGCTCCGACCGAAACTCCATGATGGCCTTGAGCACCAGTTCCTCCGAGGGCGTGTCGGGCGCTATGATGAGGGCCTCGTGCCACATCTTCGTGGCCCGCGCCGTGTCGCCGCGCATGGCAGCGAGCGTGCCGAGGCAGGCGTAGGCCGGACTGGTGGGCGTGATCTCGAGCGACTCCTCCAGGTATTTTCGCGCCATGGCCGTGTCGGTCTCCATGAGGAAGGATCCGAGGTTGTTCATGATAAACGGGCGGTTCTTCTCCGCGATGTTCGGCAGCAGTTCCATGCTCTGCCGCAGACACCAGGCCGTGCTGTCCTGCAGTCCGAGCTGGCTGTAGATGAAAGCCATATTATTATAGGTATGGGCGAGCCAGTCGAGACGCTTCGCCTGCTTCGACTCCGCGATCGACTTCTGGCTGAAGCGGAGCGCGGTCCGGAAGTCGCCTGCCTCCTCGTTGACGAGCGTCAGTTGCTCATAGACCTTGTGGCGGAGGACGGCGTCCTGCGTCTGGTCGGCAATGGTGCGGGCCCGCTCCAGACAGAGCACGCCCTCCTTGAAGCTGCCATGGGTGTAGAGGATCGCGCTCTTGTAGAAGAGCGACGCGCTGAGCCGCAGTTTCTCGCTCCCCTTGCCCTCGTAGTAGCGGATGCTATACTCGATGTCGTCGAGCGAGACGAGCGGATGGTTGGTGCGGTAGTCGGCCTGTGTCTTGAGCAGGTAGTAGTAGGCCGAGTCGGCAGGGGTGGTGAGGCGGTTCAGGCGGATGCCGTCGAGCACCGCGCAGGCCGTATCGACGCGCCCGCTGTCGAGCAACTGCTCCACGGAGGCCAGCTGCTGGTTGTCCTTGCCGCTCGGGTTGCAGGCCGTCAGGAGGCCCGCCAGCAGCAGGAGGCTATATAAGAAAGGTAGAAGTCTTGGTTTCATGTCAATTGTTTCTAAGTCGTGGACGGGGGCTTGCTTCGTCTCGAGCCTTTGCCGCATCCAACTGCAAAGTTACGAAAATATTCCGCACCGACCAAGTTTGCGAACCGCAAAAAGCTGAATTGCTTTCCTCCTTCTTCTTGTTGCAAAAGTTGGATTTCGGATTTTTCTCGTGGCATTTCGCCTCTTTCTGCCCCCGTTTTTCTGTCGCAATGGTCTTTGTAAGGACTTGATAGATAGCTTTTTGGAACTGAAACAAACGTGCCACATGGCAAAGTGAGAAAACTGCCCAAAAATTTGCACGGTTCGTTTTCTCGTCGTAATTTCGCCATGTCAATCGAGCTCCCGTCGGGGGCAAAACCTTATTAATGACCAATAGTATGAGAAGAAAAAAGCTGTTTCTGATAGCCGCCATCGCCATCACGACGGGTGCTACCGCAAGAGATTACATCACCGTCACGACCAACCAGCATGACTCCCATGCGTATGCGCCGGGCGAGGTCAAGGCCATCACGTTCTCTGGCAACACCATGCAGGTGAACAAGCAGGACGGCACCGACAGCTATCGTCTCTCCGACATCGACGAGGTCATCTTCAGTCTTGCCACGGGCGTCTATGGACTGAAGGCCGACGGTGGTCGCCTCACGCTCAACGCCCGCCCGGGTGAGAACATCATCCACGTCAAGGGCTACGACCCCTCGCGCAAGTACTGCATGGGCATCTTCAGCGCCTCGGGCCGCAAGGTCAAGAGCGACGCCGACTGGAAGGGCCAGCCCATCGACCTCACGGCCTTCTCGGGTGGTGTCTATCATGTGAAGATCAACGAGACCACATTCAAGTTTAGCAAATTCAACGCATAATACACTTCGTCTGTTTAACATCACTATATTTGTTTGGTAAATACGCCGCGAGGGCGTTCATTTTCTTCATCGAGAAGGGCAAGCGACATAGCTCTCGTCGCTTGCCCTTTCCATTTTTCTTTTCCCTTTTCCATTCCATTTTCCATTTTTCTTTTTCTTCCTTTCCCCATGAAACCGATGATTTTTGAGGAAAGCGCCATCGGGTAGGGAAGTGAGCCTTTCTGGCCTGTGGAAGCCCGGGTTTTATATCTTTCTTATGTTTATGCAGTTGCTGTAAGGTTGCCTCTGTTATTAGAAAACCGAAAAAAGGGGGAGTAAGATGACGCTATTGTCGTGTTTTTCCCCGAAAAAAGCGCGAGTGTTTACAATTTTGCGCAATACAGTAAGAGAACCTTTTGCTAAATTCGGCGATAAGTACAGATTTGTTTTTAAATTTGCAGCAATAAAAATAAAACCGATATTTAAAGACATGAAGAAATCATTACGCCTGTCAGTTCTCACGATGGCTGCGATGCTGGTAAGCGGTTCGGCATCCGCCGACAACCTCCCCACCCGGTCGCTGATCTATGACGTGCCCGACGGCGAGGCCAACCTCTTTGGCTATCTTGCCTACGATACGAAATACCGTACCTTCGGTTTCGTCAACCTCCAAAGTCAGAATCCTGGCGCCTACTCCCTGACGAAAGACTACGGCAACGTCGTAGGCCAGACGCCCTCGCTCCAGGCCGGCACCTTCGTCGGCGACGAGTACATCGTCTATGAGGCAACGATCTACCAAAACGCCATCATGCCGCGCGCCTTCAGCGCCATCAACCCGCTCACGGGCGAGCTCACCACGAAGCGCGAGATACCCTCCACCGACGAGTATCTCATCCTCAACGAGATGACCTACGATCCCAAGACGAAGCGCCTCTTTGGTATGCACTACAACGCCAACGACCAGCGCGAGACGGCCGTCCCGACCTACTGGAAGACCGATATCTACGAGATCAGCACCGTGACCTACGCCCTGACCAAGGTGGCGACGATCGACATGCCGCTCTACACGATGTCGGCCGACAACGGCTATATATATGGTATCACTCCCGACAAACTGATGAAGAAGACGCAGCTCGTGCGCATCGACCAGAGCACGATCGACCCCGCCTCCCGCACCTGCACGGTCGAGACCGTCAGTCCCAGTACGGGCACGGGCGTCCGCATCGGCGACTACACCCAGTCGATGGAGTTTGACAAAACCACCCATCGCCTCTGGTGGGTCGCCCAGACCAGCGACGGTGGGGCGAGCCTTGTCGAGATCGATCCCGCCACGGGCCTCAAACTGAGCGCCACACCGATCCAGAACGACCCGCAGCTCCTTGCCGTCGCCATTCCCTACCAGTATGTGGCCGATGAGGCTCCCTCCTACGTCCACGGCTTCAAGGTCAAGGCTGACCCCAAGGGCGCGCTAAAGGTGCAGATGGAGTGGGACTATCCTATGAGGAACTACCGCCTGGGCGACCTTCAGAGCATTGATGGCGCCCATATCTACCGCGACGGCCAGCTCGTCGGGACCCATACCTATTCGGCCACCGACGACATCAAGCAGTGGACCGACACGCAGGTAGCCGAGGGCGAGCACGTCTATCGCATCGCCGCCTACAACCAGGCAGGCGAGGGCGTATATAAGGAAGCACGCGTCTATGTGGGCGAGGACACGCCGGGCGCACCTCTCAATATCCGTGTCACCACCAGCGGCCCGTTGGCCACCATCACCTGGGACGCTCCCGAGACGGGCGCCCATGCGGGCTACTACAATGCCGCCACGCTCAGCTACGACGTCACTCGTCTGCCCGACAACGTGGTCGTAGCCACGGGCACGACCGACCGCAAGGTGGAGGACAAGGTGCCCGCCCATGCTGGCTACAGCTACGTGGTCACGGCCAAGAACAACAAGGGCGTGGGCCTCTCGGCCACCTCCCAGACCATTGCCTTCGGAGGACAGGAGGCCATTCCCTTCGCCTCGTCCCTCGACAGCCAGATAGACTTCGACCGCTGGACCGTCATCAATGCCAATGGCGACGCCCAGACCTGGACCTTCCGTCCCACGGAGCAGGCTCAGGCCAGCTACACCCGCTCCTGCGCCATGTACGATCGTTCCACCGACCTCAAGGCTGACGACTGGCTGGTATCGCCGCCCCTCACCTTCGATGCTTCGAAGACTTATCAGATCCGCTACACCTACGCCACGGCCAACTGGGTCACGCAGTCGATGGATGCGCTGATGGAGAAGATGCAGGTAGCCTTCGGCCACCAGGCTTCTGCCGACGCGCTGACCACCATCATCGACGATCCGGAGGAGTTCCACACCTCTTCGGGCTTCACCCTCTCGGGCAAGAAGAACTTCAAGGTGGACAAGTCGGGCGAGGGTTTCATCGCCTTCCACGCCATCTCGGAAGCGATGAAATCGCAGATTTATATCAATGATGTCTCCTTGCGCGAGTATTCGGCCACCGACCTGAGCGCCCGCGAACTCAAGGCCTCGGCCACGGCTAACTGCAACGTGAAGCAGTATAGCTCCGTCATCGTGGGCAACGAGGGATCGGCTGCCGTGGACAACTACCAGGTGGAGATCGTCGATGCCAATACGGGCGAGGTGCTCGGAACGCAGAAGGGCCTCCGCGTGGAGAAGGACACCACGGTCAGCGTGGCTGTGGGCTGGACACCGACCCATGAGGGCAAGATCCATATCATAGGCCGTGTGGCGCTCGACGGCGATACTTATCCTGCCGACAACGTGGCTCCGCAGACGGCTGAGGTGACAGTAGCTGCTGAGACAGCCGAGCGCTGGCTCACGCTCGACGTAGAGGACGAGGAGACCTACGGCTGGAACATGCCGTTCTACGTCGGCTCTCCCTACTCTCAGGTCCAGGCCCTCTTCCTGGAGAGCGATATGAGCATGAAGGATATCGACCTCACGGGCATCCGCTTCTTCTACGACGGCCACATGGACGGCAAGTTTGTCTTCCCCGCCCGCATCTCCATGAAGCGCAGCGACCGCACGAAGCTCTGCCAAGAGGACAACCAGTATCGTGGCGAGTTCGACACCGAGGAGTTCACGCAGGTCTTCGACGGTCAGGTGGCCATCGTAGGCAACCAGGAGAACACGCTCCTGGAGATTCCCTTCGACCAGCCCTACCGCTACACGGGCGGCAACCTGCTCATGAAGTTTGAGTCGCTCTGCGGCAGCAATACGCTCCCCGACGCCCTCAACACCCATCCCGTCTGGTCCTACAGTATCGCCACGGAGCAGCCGCGCGCAGCCCGCATGGACGGCGCCGACGAGTGGAGCGAGGATGTGTGGGCCGAGGCCTCGCTGCCCTATGTGGCTGTGGCCTACAAGAGCGCCACGGGTGTGGGAACGATCCAGCTGGGCCACGCAGGCCAGATGGCTGTGGCCTTGGAAGGCGGTCGCCTCCTCTTGCCCGCCACCTGCGACCACGTCGCCCTCTACAGTCAGACGGGCGCCCTCGTCGCCAAGGGACAGAACACCCGCCAGTTGGGCGTGGCGGGTCTCCCTGCCGGCCTCTACCTCCTCCGGGCCACGGTCCAGGGCCAGGTATTGACACAGAAAGTAGTCATTCGATAAAGGCAGCCTGCCGTGGCGGGAGCACTCCTTCCGCCAGGGCAGCAGCCTTCCCCTCCTCAGTCGGCGCAAGCCGCCAGGATGGGCGAAGACGAAGAATATTAGGAAACAAGATTTATTCATCATTCAAATTTATTCGTTTATGAAACAAGTTTATCTTAGCCTCTTGCTTGCAGGACTTACTGCAGCGCCGGCCTTGGGACAGAAGACTACGGTCAACGCCTTCCCGAAGCCCTTGGCGCCTGTGGCCAATGCAGGTATGAAGGCCCCGCAGCTCCACTTGCCGTCCGCCATCGACGACAAGAAAAAGGGCATCACGATGTATGCTGGCCAGCGTCTGGACCAGAGTAAGCACCGCTCATGGGTGAAGTGGCAGACTGGCGACAGCTTCAACTTCACGAAGATCTACGAGTACATCCACCACGATAAGTACAACGAGGATCAGCAGCGCGGTATCTATATGGGTGCCTACGACTCGTCCAACGATACCTACTACGCCTTCTTCAACATGCACTACACCTATGGCGACATGCCGATGGCACTGGCCAAGGTCGATATGCTCACGGGCGACACCACCAACGTCTTCCAGTTTGCCGACCTCGCCGAGCCCGATGTGGAGCAGACAGCTTGGTACAACGGACGCTACAAGTATGCCATGGCCTACGACCCCGTCAACGAGGTGATGTACGCCTTGGGTGCTGACTACGAGAACGGTGATCCCAACTTGGGCTATACGGTTCTCTACGAGGTCAACCTCAACGCTACCACCCTCAACGACCTCTTCAAGAAGGTGAAGGACATGGACGGTCTCTATTGGGACTTCTGCTTCGACACACAGGGCAACGCCTGGTTCGCACAGAAGTATGGTGGTTCTGACGGCATTGTCAAGGGTACCAACCTCGTCAAGATGGACGGCGACTTCAACCGCATCAGCGAGGTGAAGATGCAGTCGGAGTGGGGTGAGGACATCAACTCCATCTACTTCTCCACGATGTACTTCGACAACAGCACGGGCGACCTCTACTACCTCCCCTGCAGCGACTATGGTTCAACGTCCCTCTACAAGGTCAATCCCACCACGGGTATTAGCCAGAGCGTTGCTTGGTTCAACCAGGGCAACCACTTCACGGGTCTCTACATCCCGTACCTGACGGCTGATAATGGTGCCGCTCCTGCCCGCGTGTCGGGTCTCGACGCTCAGGCCGACCTCAATGGTGCGATGAAGGACACCATCAAGTGGGTGACGCCGTCCAAGACTTGGGCTGGTGACGATCTCGCCAACCTCCAGACGGTCAAGATCTACCGCAAGAACGCTGGCTACGCCACCACCGAGCTGACCAAGACGGCTGACCTCATCGCCAACTCACAGTTGCTGGCTGCTGTTCCCGCCACGGAGAAGGAGACGGCCATGTCGTGGGTGGACGAGAATCCGACCGACGGCATCAACACCTACTATGTCCTCGCCGCCAACGACAAGGGCAATGGTGTGATCGACAGTATCCGTTGCTACATGGGCGTGGACGTTCCGGGCGCCGTGGGCAACATCATGCTGGAGAAGAACGGCACGGGTGTCGATATCTCTTGGACCGCTCCTGAGAAGGGTGCCAACAATGGCTACATCGGCACTGAGGGTCTCAGCTACAAGATCACCCGTCTGCCGGACAGCGTGGTCGTGGCCGAGAACGTGACCGACACAAAATATACCGACAACACGCTCGGCGAGCAGCAGAGCTATTCTTATACCGTTCAGGCCGTCAACGCCAAGGGTGCTGGTGCCATCGCCACCTCCAATCCTATCATGGCTGGCGCGGCCCTGAAGACTCCGGTCTCTCTCGCCTTCGACACGCAGACGGATGCTGACCGCTGGAGCACGAACAAGATGAACAACAGCATCTACTTCTACTATGCTGGTGGATGGAGCGACGACTACAAGTGCATGATCGGCTACGGTACCACTACTGGCACGGTAGAGGGCACGTTGATCTCTCCGCCTCTCTACCTGGAGGAGGGCAAGACCTACCGCTTCACGACCGACTTCCAGGCCGACTTCTTCGATGATGCTTACTTCGATCTCTATGTGGGCGTAGGCACCAACAGCGAGTCGCAGGATGGCGCTACCATCATCGCTTCCCGCGAGGGTGAGCAGTATGCTGAGCCGTACCACCGCGAGAAGTACGAGGACTACTTCGTAGCTCCCGCTTCTGGCACCTACTACTACACGCTCAGAGTGAAGACGGTTGACAAGTACAACATCTTCAAACTCTTCGGTCTCAAGGTCGATTATGTCGCCGAGAGCGATATGGCCGCCACGTCTATCGACGGCGTCCTGGAGGCTGTGGCCCAGCAGGCCAACGAGTGCACGGTCAAGGTGCGCAACCTCGGTTCCAAGGACCAGGAGAACTACACCGTCAAGCTGCTCATGGACAATGAGGGCAAGATGGTTGAGGTTGGTTCCGGTACGGGCACCGAGCTCCTCAAGACCGGCGAGACTGCCGACGTGAAGGTTTCCTTCAACCCGCCGTACGACGGCGTCTGGGACTTCTATGGCGTCGTAGTGGCCAATGGCGACGAGGTGCGTACCAACGACACCACGGCCGTCAAGACCCTCAAGGTGCTCGAGGCTGGCTCACAGGGCTGGACCAATATCGTCACCACTGGCCATAAGGAGGACCTCTCTTCCTTCGGTCTGTTCTGGAACGACTCCGAGAACGAGTACTCTCAGAGCGTCTATTATCCCGAGGAGATCAAGACCATCAAGGGTGGTGTCATCAAGCGTATCGGCTGGATGTACGACGGTGCTGACAACCTCACCGACCGCAGCGACCCCGTGGACGTGAAGATCTACCTTGCTCACACGGACAAGAAGTCCTTCGCCGGCGAGGGCGACCTCGTGCTGCCCAGCGACCGCGAGTTGGTAGTCGAGGGCCAGATGGTCTTCGAGCCGGGCAAGGATCACCTCATCTCCTTCGCTCTCGACACGCCGTTCGAGTACAACAACGAGCAGAACCTCGCCGTGATCTGCGAGAAGTCGGGCACGACGGGCTACAACATGTGCGCCCTTTGGCACATCTACAACAACGACTGGAGCACAGGATATGTGGAGCGTACGCTCATGAACTCTGGTGGCTATTGGTCTCGCCCCGAGCTGCCTATCCTCTTCCTGGGTATCTATGATCCCACGGGCGTGGAGCGCGTGCAGCTTGTCGGTGCCGACGTGGCCTATGCCAACGGTCTGCTCGCCTTCGACCAGGTGGTCAACGCCGAGGTCTATACCGTGGGTGGCAAGCTCGTCAGCTCTTTCAAGGGCAGCAGCGCCCGCCTCAACCTTGCCAAGGGCATGTATGTGGTTCGCGCCACGGCAGCCGACGGCCAGGTGATGGTCAAGAAGATCAACGTGAAGTAATCTGATTGAATACGACAAGAGTGGGTTGGAGGCCGACGCTTACGATCTCCTGCCCACTCTTCTTTTCCTATCACAACCAATACAGTCTTTTTTATATTTCTGTAGCGATACAAATATTTACTTTTAAGGTAAAAGGTAATGAGCGTTTTTAAGAAATCAATTTCCCTGATCGCGGTAGCACTGATCTCCGCCGCGGGTTGCGACCTCTGTGCGCAGACTCCCGTGGACGGAGGTTTCGTTTTTCCCGCAGCCCAAGAGGGTGTGGTGCCGAAGGCCGCCTTCCGCGCCTCTGCCTCCACAGACACGATGCGCCTCGGCTACTGCGTCGATGAGCCCCGTCTCCCGGGATTGATGTTGCAGGATGACGGTCTGCCCCACGCCGTGGGAGCAGCCATCGAGCTCGATGCGAACCTGCTCGACAAGTATGTCGGCGACCAGATCGAGGCCGTGGAGTTTGCCATCGACCCCGCGCGCGGCTTCTCCTGCCAGGTCTTCGTCTGCACAGACCTCAAGCAGATGCAGGGATCGCTCGGCGGCGGATCCATCCTCTCCAGCGTCACCCTCAGCTCGGGTCAGTACCATAGCGGCTGGAACCATGTGAAACTCAGCAAGCCCGTGACCATCAAGGAGGGAATGACCCTCTACGTCGGCTATAACATCCAGGGCAACCAGGGTCCCTACGACTTCCTGCTCTTCGACCAGAGCACCTACGCCGTGGGCAAGAAAAACTGGTATGGCGACAACGGCACGTGGTTCAATAACACCGTGGGTATCAACCGCAACCTCTGCGTGCGTGCCGTCATCACGGGCGACACCAAGCCCCAGAACGATATTTCTCTGATGAGTCTTGCGCCCGCCGACGCTAGCGGCTACTCCACTCAGAACATCCCCAAGGACTATATAGCCTATATCCAGAACAACGGCACTGACCCCATCGAGTCGCTCTCCATCATCGTGGAGGCCAAGGGTCTGCGCACGGCCGAATTCCTCACCGAAGGTCTCTCTGTCCCCAACAACAAGCCTACGCAGGTCAGGTTGCGCGACATTTCCCTCCCCTTCGAGGGCAACTACAACGGAACATTCACGGTAGCCGAGGTGAATGGCGACTTGGATCCTGACATGAAGGACAACGTCATCACACTCTACAACTATTATAGTATCAAGGAGGGTGCCAAGGCTGAAACCCATCGCCCGCTCTTCGAGGAGTTCACCTCCGAGGGCTACGAGGGTTCCTACATCGCCGACACGCTCTACCGCAATGCACTGGCCGAGTTGGGCGACGTTATCTGGGTGAAGCACCACGACGACTACCAGAAGAACGTCGATCAGTTTAAGTTTGGCAACGAGGCCGACTACGAGGCCCTCTACGGAGGCTATCCTACGTTTGTCCCCGCCGTTTGCTTCGACCGTCGCCGCATCACGGGCTTCGAGGAGCCGGGTCCGGCCTACTTCTCACCCTATCGTGAGGAGACTACTGCCATCCTCGCCCAGCTCGGCGAGACCCTCACCTTCATCGATCTCGACATCCAGCCCACCATCCAAGCCGCCACGGGCAAACTCGAGGTGCGCATCAAGGGCCATGCTGGCGTCAACGAGATGCCGCTGCAGAACAGTCTCCGCATGACGACATGGCTCGTGGAGGACAGCATTCCCACAACCACGCAGAAGGGCTGCCCCGAACCGCAGTTCATCCAGAATGGCGTCATCCGTGCCGTTCTGAGCGAGGAGGGCATCTGGGGCGACCCCATTGACATCACCAACTACGACTTCGAGCGCAGCTATACCGCCGACCTCGACCCGTCGTGGAATCGCAAGCACCTGCGCGTGGTGTCCTTCGTCAGCAACTGGGACGAGAACAACGTCCGCAACCGTTCTGTCTATAACACCAACCAGGCTCCCGTGCTCGACCTCACCGCCATCGACGACCTCGCCACCGAGCCGTTGCAGCCGCGGGTGGAGGTGCTGGGATCTACGCTCGCCACGACCAACGGTGCCCGCATCGTCGGCGTCTATGACATGAGCGGACGCGAGGTCTCTGCCACGCAGCTCTCCAAGGGTGTCTATATTGTCAAGGTGACCAATGGTTCCGTCACCGCCACGCAGAAAGTATTCATACCATAATCCAATTCAGAGCAAATGGGCCAGCGGTCGTCCAAGAAATTCCTTCCAGGCCAGCCTGGCCCATTTTTCCCCATTCATATTTATCTTTATTAATAGACTGATGAGAAAGAAAATTTTACTGATTCTTCCATTACTCCTCTTTGCCATCACCCAGCAGTTGCAGGCCGTCACCTGCAACTGGGGCTATTGCAACAGTGTTGTCAACGACCAGTTTGGATCTGTCAACAAGGGCAAGGGAGCCATCTATATCCCGGCCGAGATCTCGAAGATGTACGAGGGCAAGCAGCTCTCCTACGTCCGCGTTGGACTGGCCGCCAAGGCCAAGACCGTCAAGGTCTTCGTCACCAAGGACCTCAATGGCGAGTATATCACCACCCGCACCCAGCGCGACCAGCTGAGTGGTTTCAACGAGATCAAGTTTGCTGAGCCTTGGACCATCGACGGCGAGGGCTTCTATATCGGCTATGAGTTTGAGTCGGACGACTACGCCCTGGGATCCTCCACGATGTACAACGAGAACGGCTGCTGGGCCGACCTCGGCGACGGTTGGAAGAATTATGCGGTCGAGGACCACGCTCTCGCACTCTCCATCCAGGCCAAGATCAGCGGCGACGACCTGCCGAAGGACTACTGGCTCTTCTGCTCCAACGACATCCTTGCTGAGGCTGGCAAGCCTTTCAACATCAACTTCTCCATCCGCAACATGGGCACCGCCATCGGACGCCGCTTCCAGGTGGCCTATAGCATCGATGGTGGCGAGGAGGTGACCGAGGAAATCAAGCAGACGCTCGGCCAGGACATGGAGAAAGACTTCAGCATCGCCCATCCCGGCTACGCCTCCCTGGGCAAGCATAGCGTACAGATCCGCCTCGTCAGCGTCAATGGCGAGGCCGACGCCTACGAGGGCAACAACGTGGCCAACTCCACCATCCGTGTGATGAATACTCTCCCCGTGCAGCGTGTCGTCTTCGAAGAAGGCACGGGCACCTGGTGCCCTTATTGCATCCGTGGCATCGAGGGCTTCAACTACATGACGGAGAAGTATCCCGATACCTTCATCGGCATTGCTGTCCACAAGGACGACCAGTTTGCCACCAGCTCCTACGACAAGCTCACCTTCTCGGGCTATCCTTCTTCCTACGCCATGCGCGACTGTTCTCAGTCCATCAACCCCTCTTCGGCCAACCTCGAGGGCGTCTATAAGGTGATAGCCGTCCAGCAGCCCGTGGCCTCCGTGGGTGTCGTCGCAGGCTACACCGACGCCAGCAAGACGACGTTCACCGTCCGCACCAACCTCAACTTCTTCACCGCCAAGACCGGCCTCAACTACCGTCTTTCTTATGTGCTCCTCGAGAGTGGCATGATCGCCTACCAGCAGGGCTACTACAAGGACACGGAGATGAACCACGTGGCCCGCATGAACTACTCTTTCGACGGTTTCGCCAACAGTGTGCCCAAGAGCGTGGAGGAAGAAGAGGATGTGGAGAGCTTCAGAGATCTTGAAATGCCCACGACGGTCCAGAACAAGGACAATGTCGAGTTGGTCTGCCTCCTCATCGACGGCATCTCAGGCCATATCGTCAATGCTGCCAAGTGTGAGATCGATGCTGAGGCGCCCGTCAGCGCCATCCGCGAGACACGTCAGCAGCTCGTGCCCGTCTTCACCGTCAGCAACGGACAGTTGAACCTCAACGGCTACCGCGGCACCGTCAGCGTCTATGACGCCAGCGGCAAGCAGGTCTCCGCCGACCATCTCAAGGCTGGCCTTTACATCCTGCGCGCCACCGACGGCAACCAGAGCTTCGTCCAGAAGGTGGTGGTCCGCTAAGTATTTCCTCGTCCTCGCGCCCTCTTGGCGAGGAGGACGAAGAAAATCTCTCATAGAAGCAGGATGGAAGGCCGTGGTGCTTTCCTCCTGCCTCTGCCTGTATCTTTGCCTACTGCGGCTTCCGATATATTCACCTATCAAAAGACAACACGAATGAAACCGATCCGACAATTATTCCTTTCTGCCCTATCGCTGTTTCTTGTCGCTCCGCCAGCCTTAGCCCAGGACACCCATGCCCCCACGTGGCATTTCCCCCTCCAGGCAGCCGGCACGGCGGCTCAGCGAACCCTTTGGGGCTATATGGGCTCCTGCACCGATTGGCCCACCAGCAGCGCCGACTATGGCTTTATGGCCTTCACGGCTGGCGCCTCTCCCACCTTCAGCGACCTGCTCGTCGATGCGGTCCACACGATGTCGCCCAACGGTGGCGGCGCGCTCCACGACGGGCTCTACGACGCTGTCCACTACGTCAAGGAGGAAAATATGCTGAAGGTCACCCACTATCAGTTTAGCACTGACGGCAAGTGGCACTCCACCATTGTGCCTACCCTGGTCTCCGACCCCACGCTCATCGCCACAGAAACGGCCTCCAGCCGCGCTACGGGCAAGGTATATGGTCAGTTCTACAACAACGCGCTCAGCGGCTTTGAGTTTGGCGTCATCGACTACGACGCCATGGAGCGCACCACCATCGCCGAGTCGCAGCACAAGTATGTGGCCCTCGGTGTCACCTCCTACGAGGCGGTCTATGGCGTGGCCACCGACGGCAACCTCTACCGCATCGATACCGAGACGGGTGAGGAGCGTCTCGTCGGTCCGACGGGCGTCAGTGTGGCCGAAAGTTCGCGCCAGAGCTACGGCCAGAGCGGTGAGATCGATCAGGATGACGACGTCTTCTACTGGGCCTGCATCGACAAGGACAAACATGCAGCTCTCTACACCGTCGATCTTGCTTCGGGTGCTGCCACCCTCATCGCAGACATGCCCCACAACGAGCAGATCCTCGGCATGGGCATCCCCGACGCCACGCCTTCAGCTGCCGCTCCTGCAGCCGTCGCCGACTTCCGTATCGCCTTCGACGGCGGTTCCACCTCCGGAACGGTCAGTTTCACGGCTCCGACCAAGACCTATGGTGGCGCTTCGCTCTCGGGATCGGTCAGCTACACCGTCAAGGCCAACCAGCGTACCATCGCCTCCGGCACGGCCACGCCCGGCCAGCAGGTCAGCGCACCCGTGAGCGTCCGCGAGGGCACGACCTATTTCCGTCTTCAAGTCTCCAACGAGGCCGGTGCTGCCCCCGTGGTGCGCAAGACGCAGTATGTTGGCTTCGACGAGCCCCTGCCTCCCACTTCGGCGCGCCTCTCCATCTCCACCAGCGGACAGGCCACCGTCACCTGGGGTGCGCCCCAGCGTGGTGTCAACGACGGCTATGTGGGCCCGCTCACCTACGATGTGGTGCGCTATCCTGGCACCGTCACCGTGGCCTCCTCTACGGAGAACCGTAGCCTGAGCGAACAGCTCCCCGACCAGCTTGGCAACTATATCTATGCCATCACTGCCATCAACGGCACGAAGCGCAGTCAACCTGCCAACACCAATGCTGTGCGCTATGGCAGCAGCATTGAACCCACCTACACCGAGACCTTCGACACCCAGGATGCCTTCAATCTCTATAAGGTCATCAATGCCAACAACGACAACTACACTTGGAAGTGGCATGAGGTGCTCCAGTGCGCGCAGTATGAGGCCAACCTCGGCCGCGCTGCCGACGACTGGCTCGTCTCGCCCCCAATCCACCTCCAGGCCAACCATGTCTATACGCTTTCCTTCAAGGCCCGCAACTCCCTCGTCTATTACAATGAGGTGATCGAGGCCAAGTGGGGCAACCAGGACAATGTCTCGGCCCTTACCAACGAGGTCATCGGCCGGACAACGCTCTCGGGCGCCGTCTTCCAGCCTTATGGCAAGGAGATCACTTCGGCTAAGGATCAGACCATCTATCTCGGCATCCACGCTCTCAGTCCCGCGGGCACGGCCAAGGTACTCATCGATGATATCACCATTGCCGACGAGGGTCATGTGCAGGGTCCAGACTCCGTGCGCAGTCTTCGTGTTGTCCCCGACGCTCAGGCACGCCTTCAGTCCACGCTTTCCTTCACTGTCCCGACGCAGACCGTCCAGGGCGGATCGCTCGGTGCTATCACCAAGATAGTCGTAGAGCGTGATGGTACGGCCGTCCATACCTTCACCTCTTGCACGCCTGGTCAGACTCTCTCCTGGGACGATACCACGCCGCAGCAGGGCTTGAATCGCTACACCGTCACGGGCTACACGCAACAGGGTGCGGGCCGCAAGGCCACGGTCTCGGTATGGGTTGGCCTCGACCAGCCTGCCGAGCCTCGCAATCTGACCACCACCGACACGCAACAGGGTGCCCGCATCGCTTGGACTGCGCCTTCCGCCAAGGGAGCCCACGAGGGTGTCGTTCTCTCCGAGGGTCTCACCTACAATGTCTATGAGTATGACGCCGACGAGATCCTGGAGCCTTGGCAGTCGGTCGAGGAGGGACTCACGGACGCTTCCTACGAGGTCAGCCTGAACAAGAGCGGCCCGCAGACGCTTCGCCATTTTGCTGTCTCGGCCCTTAATGGGGCAGGGGAGGGCAACCGCGCCTTTGCTCCGGCCGTCATCGCTGGCGCACCCTACACGATTCCCTATCGTGCGGGCTTTGCTCCCGCCAGCGACAAGAGTCTGTGGTGGATTCCCGTCGATGCTGGCAACAATCAGTTCGTGCGCAACGGCCAACAGGCTTCCGATGGTGACGCCCACTGCATGATGTTCACGTCCTACAATCCCGACGTGGCAGCCGAACTCTATTCCGGCAAGATCGCTCTTGCGGGCACGCAGGACGCCGAGGTGGTCTTCAGCCACAATGCCACGGCCAATAGCACCGACCGCGTCGAAGTCACGGTGCGCCAGCCGGGTTCTGCCGAGGAGACCATCGGTGTCGTCGATTACCAGATCATCAGCGCCAGCGGATGGCAGCGCACGGCCTTCTCCATCCCGGCCAAGTATGCCTCCGCTCCCTATGTCATCATTGGTTTCCGTGCCACGGCTCCCATCTACCATGCCATCCGTCTCGACGACGTCTGTGTGCGTGGAGTCCTGGCCAATGACCTTTCTGTCGCCATGACCGCTCCGCAGCAGGTGGAGAAGGGTCTTCCCGTCGAGGTGACGCTGGCCGTCGAAAACCACGGTACGAAGGAGGCTTCCCACTATGCCGTCCGTCTCGCTGTGGCCGACGAAGTGCTCTATAGCGAGACCTTCGACACACCGCTGGCCTCGCTTGCCACCCATACCATTCCCGCTCGTGTTGTCCTCCCGGTCTCCATGGAGGGCAGTGAACTGACTCTGACGGCCACGGTCTCCTATGAGGCCGACGAGGACCGCGCCAACAACACCGCCTTGCAGCAAGTGACGGTCGGCGAGTCGCCCGTCCCCGCTCCCAATCAGGTTTCGGGCAGCCAGCAGGGCGACGCTGTCACGATCTCTTGGGTTGCGCCTGCTGCCGCCAGTATCCCGACCAAGGAGACCTTCGATAACTATCCTGCCTGGACCATCGACAAGATCGGTCCCTGGACCACCTACTCCTCCAACAAGGGTGAGACCGGATGGCTTTGGGGTGCCATGGGTATGCCGTTCGAGCACGAGGGCGAGCCCTACGTCTATATCGTCTTCGTCCCCGACTCCATCCAGGATGGCATCACGGGCTACAACTACTCGCTGAAGCCCCATAGCGGCGATCGCTGCCTCATGGCCCGCTACAGCCGCGCCAAGGACTATTCGCTCATCGACAGCGACGACTGGCTCTTCTCGCCGATGCTCTCGGGCGAGGCACAGACCATCAAGTTCTATGCCAACGATACAGAGCCTGACCCCACCAACCTCCGCTACTATGCCACCTTCGAGGTGCTCTACTCCACCACCGGACTCAAGCCCGAGGATTTCACGCGGGTCAATAGTTTCAAGCAGGAGGACAGCCACTGGGGCGAGTTTGCCTTCGATGTGCCTGCGGGCGCGCAGTATTTCGCCATCCGCAACACCACCGAGGGTGCGCCCTTCGACGGTCTTCTCCTCGACGATATCAGCTACAACGCGGGCTACGGTCTTCTGGAGGGCTTCAATGTCTATCGCGACCATGAGCTGATAGAGAGCCTGCCCGCCGACGCCACGTCTTTCAGCGAGGCTCAGATGCCGTGGGGTCGCCATCAGTATGCTGTCACGGCGGTCTTCGCTGGCGGCGAGTCGGCCCTGGCCACGAGTAGCGAACTCATCTTCACGGGCATCACGACGGTTCAGTCCAGCCCTGTTGCTGCCGATTGCCAACCGGTCTATAACCTTCAAGGACAGCGTGTTGGCGTTCGTTCCGACCTCCACCGTTTCCCCAAGGGCGTCTATGTCGTGGGAGGCAAGAAGGTAGTGGTAAGATAAGTCTCAGATAGACTTTCGAACCCCTCTCGCCGTTCCTATCCTATAACAAGGTCCGCCAGTCTGCTTCCCTTTTGGAGGCTCGCTGGCGGATCTTTTCTTTACTTCTGCCGCATCATCCACGGATGTGCGCTTTCCTTCCCTTCTTCCTTCTTGTCTCTGTGATCAGAAATCGAAAACGTCATTTCGTCATTACGACGTCGCTCAATCCCAGCTGCCCGCTTCCGCCAATGGATGAGTCGAGATAGGGGAGAGGGTTCCAAAGTCCTTCATGATGACTCGCCAATTTGTTGGTTCATCCGGAAAATGGAGTGATAGGGTTGTTTGCGTTGTTTCGATGCAGCCTGCTAAGTGGGGAAAACAACACGAACAACAAGTACAACGTATCACAACATTTCGCCTTGAGCAATCCTGCCGAGAGGTAAACAACATGATACCTCCAGGTTCATGCAAGAGTCTCCCACCTAATGACGAAATGACGTAATGACGAAATGACGTTTTCACTTTTCCACTTCTCCTCAGAATTTTCTAAAAAGAGAGCATGTAAAGAAAATTAGTGTCATCTATGGAGATTTATACAGTTAAGCTATATACTTCGTGTGTTAGATTTAAAAAAGTTCGAAACATTTTGTTCCCCGTTGCAGTATCGCTCTGCGTTATTCGTTAGTTTTGTGAACGGTTATGAACGGATTGTGAATGGTTTATGAATGGATTGTAAACGCTTATGAATGGATTTGCATTCGGTTGTTCTATATCGTAATTTTGCACCGTCTTCAACAGACATTATCACCGTCAGCAACTGACAAGGTGAAGCCGTATCAACTTCAAAAACTTTCAAAGCAATGAAACAAAATCGCAGTCCCACCAAGTCCGCAGAACGGCGGCAAAACAATTCGATTACGTATCGGTCTCGTATCGTTTCCGTATCGATCTCGTATCAATCCCGTATCGTTCTCGTATCGTCCTCCTATCGTTCTCCTATCGTTCTCGCTTCCGGAAGCGGAAACAATACGGAAACGATACGGAAACAATAGAAGAAGCAAGGGAGAAACAAGGGAGAATGCTCCCAACTCAAAACATTTTCAAATTTTTAAAACTTTACAATTATGGCAAGACTCAATGGTATTTTAACCAAGCTCCAGGGTTCAGTAGGTAGCTTTACCTTCAAGCAGAACGGTGGTCAGACCGTCGTGTCTGAGAAGATCACTCAGACGACCAACGCGAAGACCAATGGTCAGCAGAAGCAGCGCATGAAGTGGACGAACGTTATTCGTCTGTATCAGGTGCTGACGCCTTATCTGAAGCTCGCCTTCGGTGGGGCCCGCAATGGCCGCAGCGACTACAACAAGTTCGTGTCGGTGAATCTCGGCAAGGCACCAGTTTATCTCACCAAGCAGGAGGCGCAGGCGGGGGCCTGCCTCGTGGCGCCCTACGAGGTGTCGCACGGTCTCATCAAGTCGCTCTCGGTCAGCGGGAAGGGCAACCAGGCCGTGACGGACATCAGTCTGGGCGACTTGGCTATCACTGACGAGACGATGGTGAAGGAGTTTTCGAACGCCGTGGTGCAGAACAACAGTCTCTATGAGTATGGCGACCAGATCACGTTCTTCCTGGTCAGACAGGAGGTGAACGACGTGACCATGCTTCCCATGGCGGTAGTGGAGGCCTGCTGCGTCGTGCTGGACAAGGCTTCTGAGTCGAAGCTCCTCACGGTCGTGGATGCGCGTGGCTTCTCGGTGCAGGAGGGACATCTGGCGGCGCAGGCTGCTCATGATTTCGGCGATCATGGTCTGGTGTGGATCCACTCCCGCAAGCAGGCGGCAAAGACGCTGGTCTCGACGCAGCACCTCATCTGCGAGAACAACTTGATGAAGGAGTATCAGGGGCAGGCAGCTTACCAGCGTGCCACGGACAGCTACGGTGGCGTGAGTGATGTCTATCTGCGTCCGAACGGTGTGCTGAACCCTGTGGAGAACTCCGTGCCGGGGACTCCCTCGGTGGAGGGGAAGAAGACGCTGCGTCTGTCGGCGAGTCCGGTCAACGGTGGAACGGTCTCAGGGGGTGGCTCCTTCGACAAGGGGAGCCGCGTGAGCATTCATGCCGTGGCCTCGGGCGACTATACCTTCAGCCGCTGGAGTGACGGGGACACGTCGGCGTCGCGTACCGTGACGGTGAATGGTGACATGTCGCTGACGGCTTACTTCACCAAGACGACCTCGGGCGGAGAGTCTTCGGAGACGAACCCCGATGGTGGCGACGGTAACTTGGGTGACTAAGCAGTAGGATGCTGGGGGCGCGAGACGCCCTCAGCACCTTTCATTTTTTCATGAATCCCCGCTGATCGTACGATAATCGACTCGTTAATACTTTATTCTGAGCCTTCTTGCTGATTGACTTGGTCTTAGAAGAACAAGTACTGCACGTAGAGCGAGGCGTTGTAGGCCAGCAGGAAGACGGATAGTCCCATCAGAGCCACACGGGCAGCCAGCAGCCAGCGGCCACGGAGGCGCAACAGGGCGAAGCCCATGGCGATGGGGAGGACGAAGAGCCAGTGGGGTGACATGATATAGACCTCGTTGAGGCCGAAGCCGAGCACCACATGGATGATCATGTCGAAACCCATCCATGACAGGGCGATCCACAGAAAGCGACTGCGGCGCCCCATCCAGATGCCGGCGAGGAAGAAGAGGACGACGAAGACCTCGACGGCATAGCTCGCCGCATAGCGGTAGGGGACGATGACGGGGCGATTGATGAGCACGTCGCCCAGCACATGGTCGGTGTGGAGCTGTATGGGCTCGCCAAACAAGTTTTCGACGATGCTCTCCAGGCGCGGGGTCGTGGCGTCGGTCCACGACGAGAATTCCCCTTGTCCCATTGGCTTGCCCTGGTGGGCATAGACCGCTTTCTTCATCCGGCGACGCTCCTTCTCCTTGGCCCTTGCGCGGAAGATGCTGTCGGCAGTATGGGAAAGGCCCGTAGTGTCGGTCGTGGCCGACTGCTTGATGAGGTTTTGCATGATGGCGCCGCGCTCTTTCTTTTCCCGTGCGGCCGTCGCCTCTTGGCGAGCGAGGTATTTCGGTTTCTCGAACGTCTGCCACTCCCAGCGCGCAAATCCCCATATCAGCGCCGACGGGACGATAACGGCCAGCAGCAGGTGGGCAGGGCGGAAGAACCGCTTGCCACTCGTGCCCCAACTGGCCAGGAAGACCTTGATGCCATTGTTGAGCGAGATGCCCGCCGTGAGCAGGAAGAACAGTACGGTCTGTGCCTTCGTCAGCGGCCTGCCGCGAAGCAGACTACGGCCCGCGACGTAGAGGGTGAGGATCAGGGCCGTCGTAGAGAGGCCGAAGTGGTCGGGAACGCTGAGCGACACCATCGTGTAGGCGAAGGAGAGAAAGAGAAGGGTGAGCAGCAGGGCGTCGGCCGTGGCCAGTCCGACGATCTCGCGCAGGATGCGAAAAAGGAAGAGGACGGCGTAGAAGGTGGCGGCGGCGAGCAACAGGGCCGTGAGGACCTGCGCGAAGTTGACCCCCGTGGCGAGGATGATCAAGCGGTTGACTTGGGCGGGGATCCACATGAAGAAGGCCAGCAGCGGGTGGCGGTAGATGTTGTAGGCCGCCGACCAGTCGTTGAGTACCAGGTAGGTGATGGGGTCGAAGCCCGAGATATGGAAGTGGCGCAAGACGAGTTTGCGATAGCCGTCCGTGACTTGGGAGAACCACTCCCAGTAGCGACAGACGACCATCGTGTTGAGTACGAGGGCATAGAGGAGGGCGCCCCATGCCAGTCTGCGCTCCTCGCGTCTCACCTTGAAAAGGCCGAGGGCGCTATGCAATGCCTGGACGATGATGGTGGACCTGCTGTGGTCGGATGCTTGATTCATGCCGCAAAATTACGCTTTCTTCGCCGATGATGCAAATTATTCGGCCCGATAGCTTGGCGGAAACCATGGAAATGACTAATTTTGCCCATAGAAAGACGACAACATGGAGATACTCATAGCTTTCGACTCCTTCAAAGGGTGTCTCTCCAGCCAGGCAGCAGGAGAGGCCTTCGCCCGCGGCGTGCGATCCGAGGGTGCCACCTGTCGTGTGCTGACGATGAGCGACGGTGGCGACGGAATGCTCGATGCCTTTCTCGCGACCTTGGGTGGAGATCGCATCACTATCGCCTGCCACGATGCCCTGATGCGCCGTATAGAGGCCTCCTACGGTCTCTGTGGCCAGCGTGCCATCATCGAAGTGGCCCAGGCCTGCGGATTGTCGCGCGTCGAACCGGAGAACCGCAACCCCCTCGTGACCACGAGCTACGGTGTGGGTGAACTGCTGGCCGACGCCGTGATGCGTGGCGCAAAGGAGTGTGTCATCGGCCTCGGAGGCACCGCTACCAGCGACTGTGGTATTGGTATGATCCGGGCCCTGATAGAGCACTTGGGGCGCAGCGCCCACGACCGCTTTGACGCGGTGCGGGATCAGTACTTTCAGGATCTGCGTATCGTCCTCGCCTCCGACGTCCAGAATCCGCTCTGTGGCCCGCTGGGAGCTGCCCGCGTCTTTGCCCCGCAGAAAGGGGCCACGGAGGCTATGGTTGAGGTCATCGATCGCCGGGCGGCACGCTTCGCCGACGTGAGCGCGCGCCACTTCGGCTACGACCTTCGCAACGCCCATGGCGCAGGGGCGGCAGGCGGACTGGGCTACGCCTTCATGGAGTATTTCCAGGCCACGATGTGCTCAGGAGCGGAACTTCTGCTCGAAGCCTGCCACTTCGACGAGATGATCGATGAAACCGCCGTTATTGTGACGGGAGAGGGGAGTAGCGACGCTCAGACGCTGATGGGGAAGTTGCCCTTCGTGGTGATGGCCCACGGAAGGCGCAAAGGCGTCGATGTCGTGCTGTGGTCGGGGCGCGTCCAGGATGCGCAGCGGCTGCTCGATGCAGGATTCGCAAGCGTGGGCAGTATCCATCCCGAGGATTTCCCACAGGAGGAGGCGATGAGACCCGATGTGTCCGAGGCGCATCTTGCCCAACGGGGTGCGCAGCTGGTCAGGGAACTCCGACAGCAAGGGAAAATTAAATGATAGAATCGGCTATGCGCTCGATAGACCCGATAAGATGGCTGATAGAAAGGAATAGCCGATCGAATCGATAAAAACATAGTGTGTATAATCAAAAAAATAGACCCAAATTGGAATTAACTAATAAGAATATAGAGTCATGAAGAAAGGATTGATTTTAGGAATGTTTTCCGCCTCGCTGATGCTCGCCTCGTGCGGCGGAATAGGTGGCGGTACGTCGACGCAGGGCAACCAGGGCAACGGCAGTATGTTGGGCAGTGGTGTCGGCGAGTCAGTCGGCAACATTATCTCGTCGATCATCGGTGGTGGCAAACTCTCGAAGGAGAATCTCTACGGCACCTGGCGCTACGACGGTCCGGGATGTGCCTTCACCTCGGAGAACCTCCTGGCGCGTGCTGGTGGCGAACTGGCAGCGGCGAAGGTGGAGGAGAAACTCGGCGAGGAGTATCGCAAACTGGGCTTCACGTCTTCCAACACTCAGTTGACGTTCGCCAAGGACGGCACGTTCTCGGCCAAGATCAACGGCAGGGTCTGGAATGGCACCTATACCTATAACCCGACCGACGCTTCGCTGCAACTGAAGGGTCTCCTCATCAATCTCAATGGCTATGTCGTCCGCAACGGCCTCTCGGGCATTAGCGTGCTCTTCGAGTCGAAGAAGGTGCTCACGCTCTTCCAGACGATGGCAGCCGTGAGTGGCAACAGTACGGCGCAGGTCGTGGGAGACATCTCCAAAAACTATGACGGCGTGCGTGTCGGCTTCGACTTGAAAAAGTAATAGTAGGATTTTTTTTCACTCACCCCCTCATCCTTAGGACACATGAAGAAGATAGAACGTATGAAAAAGCATAGTCGCATGCTAAAGTCGGTATGTATGAAGCCTTTTGCAAGCATGAAGCTGCCGACCCTTACCGTGCGCATCCTCTCCACTCTCTGTGCGCTGACGATGGTCGGCCTTGCCGCCCAGGCGCAACTCCTCTACAAGATCAGTGGCAAAGACCTGACGCGCCCGTCTTATATCGTTGGTACGATGCATGTCGTCTCCTCGTCGTTTGTCCCACAGATTGTGGGCATTGACGAGGCGCTCAACACGACCGACTGCGTGGTGGGTGAGATCGACTTCAAGGAGGCTTTGTCTCAGGATTTTCTCACCCGCGTCTCCGAGGCGATGATGCTACCTGAGGGCAAGACCATCAAGGACCTGCTGACTTCTGACGAGATGAAGTCGCTCAACAAGGCGCTCCTGAGCGTGATGGGGGCCGACTTCGACAACCCCGTGATTATGGCGCAGATGGGGCGGATGGCACCAGCGGCTTTGTCCAACGTGCTGACCGTGATGACTTGTATGAAGCGCCATGCGGATAGTTTCGACTCCAGCGACCTCATCGACCTCTACTTTCAAAAGGTAGCGCAGGAGAACAACAAAGCCACGGATGGACTGGAGACGGGCGACGAGCAGATGAGACTGCTCTACGGACAGCCGTTGGAGAAGCAGGTGCGCGATCTGGTCTGCCTCTGTGAACATTTCGACCGGGCGCAACAGGACTTGGAGGATATGATCGCGGCCTATAAAAACCAGGACCTGAAGCGGCTGGGCGAGGTGATGGATCAGCAGTTTTTGGATGGCTGCTCCGATGGTCCCCAGGACCGCCAGCAGCTTGTCGTGGACCGCAACCGGCGTTGGGTGGAGAAGATGCCGACGATCATGTCCGCCCAGCCTTCGCTCTTCGTGGTCGGTGCGGGCCACCTCGCGGGCGACGACAGCGTGCTGACCATGCTGCGCCAGCAGGGGTACGTCGTGGAGGCTGTGGAGCGATAGGCGCAGGGCTTCGCAACTATATATATGATGGAGGAACAATGGGTTTGACAATCATCCCAACAGGGATCAAGCAGGCCTTGACTACTATCCTCTAAGAAGCAAAAAACTATGCAAAGAGAAACGGACGAACTGTATATGCGGCGCTGCCTGCAACTGGCGCGCTGCGGACAAGCGGGCGCCAAGCCCAACCCCATGGTCGGCGCAGTGATCGTAGCTCCCGGCGGGCGCATCATCGGCGAGGGCTACCATAAGCGCTGTGGCGAGGGCCACGCCGAGGTCAACGCCTTTGCCTCGGTGAGGGCCGAGGACGAAACGCTGCTGAGAGAGAGTACGATCTACGTCTCGCTGGAGCCGTGCAGCCACTATGGCAAGACACCACCCTGTGCCGACCTGATCGTCAGCAAGGGCGTGAGGCGTGTGGTCTGCGGCTGCGTCGATCCCTTCGCCAAGGTGCAGGGTCGCGGCATCGAGCGGATGCGAGCGGCTGGCATCGAGGTGGTGGTGGGCGTGATGGAGCGCGCGTGCAGGGAGATCAACAAGCGTTTCTTCACCTACAACACGCTTCAGCGGCCCTATATCACGTTGAAATGGGCCCAAACCGCCGATGGTCTCTTGGGGGCAGAGGGACGGCGGACACCGATCTCCTCGCCTTTCACCCTGATGCTGGTACACCAGTTGCGCAGCGAAAGTGATGCCATCCTCGTCGGTCATACGACCTGGGCGGTGGATGCGCCGAGCTTGACGGTGCGCGAGTGGGCTGGATCCGACCCCGAACGTATCGTCCTGGGCCACGGACTGGAGGGTACGCTCCCTGAGGGCTACCTTCCGTTTGACAGTATCGACGCCGTGCTACGCCATCTCTATGAGGAGAAGAAGCAGTCGCTGCTCGTGGAGGGTGGAGCAAGGACGCTGCAGTCCTTCCTCGACGCTGGTCTGTGGGACGAACTACGCGTCGAGACCGCGCCTTTCTGTCTCGGAGAGGGCGTGCGTGCGCCCCAGTTGCCTGGAGGGGTGCGCCTGGTGCGCCAGGAGGAGTACGACGGACGTACGATTCAATTCTACGAACGCAACGGCCAATAATCTTGTTTAATACTAAGGAACGCAACACCCAATGAACATGGAAGACAGATTGTCAGATACTGACGACTACCGTCGCGACCATTTTGTCCGCATTATTGAGCGGGCAGTGGAGAAAATGACGCTCAAGGAACTGGAGGCCGTGGCCTACGACCTTTTCACCAAGGGCTATCTAGAGGACTACTGATCCTTCAGGTAGCCCCGGCCATCCCTTGCTCCTGAACAGCCATTGTTTCTTTCTCACCCTTGTTTAAATGAGGGTGTGCCTTGCCAGTCTTGCTCTTTGTGCAGGTGTGGCTTTGCCATAGGGCTCATTGCACGTTGCGGCAGATTTTTCGCCCAATGGGTTGCTTATGGCGACAGATAAAAGCCGAAGTGGATCAAAGTGTTCCAAATTCAAGAATTTGAACAAGAAAACTCTTTTTTACCCCTTTTCCCCTTGTTTCTCCACTCTTTATTCTTTCGAGAGTTTAATCCGCTTAATTTCCTTTCCGTGTTTTAGTCATTTTCTTTCCATTTTCCGCATTTTAGTAATTTGTGGCATTTCTAGAAATATGTGCTGAAAGGAGAATTCTAAACAAACTGGCGTATGGCGGATTTGCCTGTGTCAAAGGAAATGCCTACTTTTGTAGCCATTACAGACGATGAGCTTTTGTATGACAGGAGAAAGAATTGTAAATATGGAGTACATTCCGGCCATCAGTTATGTGCTGGCCCGCAATGGCAAGAAATGCATTCAGCGCGTGGAAGTGGTCAACGACAGCGAGGAGGATTGGCAGAAAGTGGTCCTCACACTGGCGGGAGACCATGTGGCGGGCTGCGAGCGCACGTTTGACGTGCTACCTGCGGGCCAATCGGTAGAGATCACCGACCTCGACCTGCAGCTCCAGCTGGAGTCGCTGCGCCATCTTTCGGAGAGTGTAGAGACTACTTTCACCCTGACGCTGACGGTCGATGGCGAGGAAATGGAGGTCCAGGACCACGTCCTCCGCATCCTCACGGCCAACGAGTGGCCGGGTGTGGGTATCTCGCCAGAACTGATCGCCGCCTTCGTCACGCCCAATGCGCCGGAACTCCAGCCCGTGCTGGTCAGTGCCGCCCGTAAACTGGAGGAACTCACGGGCGATGCTGCCCTCGACGAGTATCAGCAGCAGAAGCCCAACCGCGTTCGCGCCCAGTGTGCCGCCATCTTCCAGGCTATCCGCGACTTGGGCATCGTCTATGCAGCCCCACCCGCCAGTTTTGAGGAGAAGGGGCAGCGCGTGCGTCTTGCCCAGCAGGTGCTGAAAGAGAAGTTGGGCACCTGTCTGGACCTCACCGTACTGCTCGCCTCGGCCTTGGAGGCTGCCGGCCTTCACCCGCTTGTGGTTATCAAGAAGGGCCACGCCTTCGTGGGCTGCTGGCTCATCGACAACTATTATCAGCAGACCACGTCCGACGACGCCGCCTTCCTCTCCAAGGCGATGAGCGACGGCGTCAACGAGATGGTGCTCCTCGAAAGCATCGACCTGACGAGTTCGGCCGACGTGAGTTTCGAGGACGCCGTGGCCAATGCCGAACGCTATGTCACTGCTGAGGCCGATAGCATCGTCTGCTTCGTCGATGTCTATTGCTGCCGCGTCAACCACATCCTGCCGCTCCCCACGGAGGGCGAGACGGCGGAAACGAAGGGCGTGGGCCATGGCGACACCACATCATGGGTGCGCCAGCAGCAGACCATCGAGGAGGAAGTGCCGGCGCAGCCCAAAGTGCTCACGCGCACGCAGATCTGGGAGCGTAAGCTCCTTGACTTCTCCCTCCGCAACAACCTCCTCAACATGCGCATCGGACAAAAGGTGATTCCCTTTGTCTCTTATCATATCGACACGCTCGAAAACCAGCTGCAGGATGGTGCCGACATCGAACTCGTCGGCAAGCCAGCAGGGGTCAGCACGCAGCCCAACGGCTGGGGCATCTACGACAGCATCAGCTACAAGAAGGATCTGGGCGAACTGGCCGATGCCAGTCTGCGTCGCAAGCGACTGGTCTCCTACCTTGACGATGAAGCGTTGGAACTCTCGCAGCGACGCTTGTTCCGCGAGTCACGCACGGCGCTGGAGGAGAACGGTGCCAACACGCTCTTCCTCGTCCTCGGACTGCTCAAATGGTACGAGACGGAGCGGAGCGAGCGGCCCCGTTACGCCCCGCTGTTGCTCCTGCCGGTGAAGTTGGTTCGCAAGGGGGCCAACCGCTATGTGATCCGGACGCGTGAGGAAGACCCCATCTTCAACACCACGCTGACGGAGATGCTGCGCCAGCAGTTTGAGGTAAACATGCCCGACTTCGACCCGCTACCCACGGACGACCACGGCATTGACGTGAGACGTGTCCTCGCCATGGTGCGCGGAGCCATCAAGACGCAGAAGCGCTGGGACGTGGTGGAGGAATGTATGCTCGGCCTCTTCTCGTTCTCGAAGTTTGTGATGTGGAACGACATTCACAACAACTGCGATAAGATGGAGCGCAACCCCATCATCCAGTCGCTCATCGCCAAGCGCCTCAAACTCCATCAGCCTAAGCGCCACCTTGTCAACGTGCGCCTCAGCGACCAGAAGGATCCGCCCAACTATTCCGCCGTACCGCTGCCCGCCGACTCGTCGCAGCTCGAGGCCATCCTCATGTCGGGCGTGGACCGTAGCTTCATCCTCTATGGTCCGCCGGGAACGGGCAAGAGCCAGACCATCACCAACATGATCGCCAATGCCCTCTACAAAGGCAAGCGCGTGCTCTTCGTGGCCGAGAAGATGGCGGCTCTGCAGGTAGTGGAGAATCGCCTGCGCAAGATGCAGCTCCACCCGTTCTGCCTCGAGATGCACTCCAACAAGATGACCAAGAGCCACTTGCTACGCCAGCTTCAGGAGGCCCTGGACGTGACCCGCATCAAGGAGCCTGAGGAGTATATGGAGGAGAGCCGACAGCTCTTCCGCCAGCGCCGTCGCCTCGCCCTCTACGTGGAGCGACTGTATCACCGCCCGCAGAGGTGGGGGGTGTCGCTCTATGAGTGTATCACCCGCATCACGGCAGTGGAAAGCGAACCTATTGCGCCGGGCGACTTCTACATAAAGCACTTCTCCATAGATCAGTTTATGCAGGACCTGGAGGAAATACGCACGCTCGACACCGTCTTCGCCGTCAGCGGCCATCCTGCCACCCATCCGCTGCGCGCACTGACCATCACCTCTGCGTCGATGGAACTGGAGAAGCAGCTACGCGGACCGATGGAGGTGATACGGGAGAAGATAGGCGTCGTGAGCGAGGCCGTAGGACGCTTCAACGACGCGACGGATCGTCCCGTGGAGGAATCGACGCGGGGTATGGACTGGATTCTGATAGCCGCAGAGGCGCAGGAAAAGATAGAAAAAGACTATACGAGAGAGATCTTCGACCTCGACTACCACCAGGTGCGCGACGAATGGAGGAAGGCGTGCGCAAAATGGTGGCTGCCTCGCATGATGGGCAAACGGAGGGTGCTCAGCCAGCTCCGCGCCTACCGACCCGGGATGAGGGAGGAGGACGTCGAGCCTTTGTTTGACGCGCTCAGCAAATATCACGGACTGCTAAGTGAGCACACTACCGCAACCGCCCTGCCTTTCACTGACGAGGAGGTCGAGGCCATGCGCCTTGTGGCGACGCAGCTGAAGGAGATGGAGAAGATGGGGTGTACCCCCGACAACAACACGCTATCCTTCCTGGGAATGCATATCGACCAGTGGGCGGACCATCTCGACAGTGTGCGCAACTGGACCATCTGGTGCCAGCGCAAGCAGATGCTCCGCGACCATCATCTCGGCAACCTCGTCGAGGAGATTTGGGACAATCCCACTATGCCGATGGCAGAGATAGCCGACGCCTTCGCCAAGGGAGTCTATCAGCGGGTGGCCATGAATATCATCGACGAGAAGAAGCCGTTGAACCTCTTCGACGGACGACTTTTCGAGGAAGAGATACGAAAATACCGCGAGATAGCGTCTCGCTACGAAGTGCTCACGCAGAAGGAACTCTACTACAAGCTGGCTTCCACTATCCCGTCGGCTCAGGTCGAGGCGTCGAAATCCTCGGAGCTGGGCATTCTCAAGCGCTATATAGCCAGTGGAGGACGCGGGGCGAGCATCCGCAAGATCATCGACCAAATACCCACGCTGCTGCCGCGCCTCTGCCCCTGTATGCTCATGAGCCCGATGAGCGTGGCACAGTTTCTCGACCTCGACCAGCCGCCCTTCGACCTCGTGATCTTCGATGAGGCCTCGCAGATGCCGACCTCCGAGGCTGTGGGAGCGATAGCGCGCGGAAAGTCGCTCGTGGTAGTGGGAGACCCGAAGCAGATGCCGCCGACGAGTTTCTTCCAGATGCAGCAGACGGACGAGAGCCAAGCTGAGAACGACGACATGGAGTCGATCCTCGACGATTGTATCACGCTTTCCATGGCCTCGCGCTACCTCAGCTGGCACTACCGAAGCCGTCACGAGTCGCTCATCGCCTTCAGCAACAACCAATACTACGACGGCAAACTCTACACCTTCCCTTCGGTGGACAACCGCACGTCGAAGGTGAGCTTCATCCCCGTGGATGGCGTCTATGACTACGGACGCACGCGCAGCAATCGCGCCGAGGCCGAGGCCATCAGTCGCAAGGTGGTGAGCATCCTCCAGGACTATATAAAACATCCCTCCCATCCACGACGCTCCATCGGTATCGTCGCCTTCTCTAAGGTGCAGCAGGGCCTCATAGAGGATATTCTCACCGAGATGCTGGCGAAAAATCCAGAGATGGAGCAGTTGGCCTATGACGCCGAGGAACCGATCTTCATCAAGAACTTGGAGAACGTGCAGGGTGACGAACGCGACATCATTCTCTTCAGCGTGGGCTACGGTCCGGACAAGCGGGGGAAGGTGTCGATGAACTTCGGACCGCTCAACAACCAAGGAGGTGAGCGACGCCTCAATGTGGCCGTGAGCCGCGCGCGCTACGAGATGATTGTCTTCTCGACGTTGCAGCCCGAGATGATCGACCTGCGGAGAACGCAGGCCGCGGGCGTGGTGGGACTAAAACGCTTCCTGGAGTATGCGAAGACGGGACGTCTGGCCCTACAGGCCGAAGCGCTGGAGACGGGCAATGAGGAGACGGCCCATGACGCCGTCACCCAGAAAGTGGCCCGGATGCTGCAGGATCGGGGCTACCAGGTCGATCTGTATGTGGGACGCTCGGCCTTCAAGGTCGATATCGCCGTGCGCAATCCGCACGACGAGGGAAGCTACCTCTGTGGCATTCTCTGCGACAACCCGAAATATTATGTCACGAAGACCGTGCGCGACCGCGAAATCTGTCGTCCCGAGGTGCTTCGCCATCTGGGCTGGAAGCTGCTTCGCCTTTGGAGCGTGGACTGGTTCCTCAACCCCGAGGCGACCTTCGAACGTCTGTGTCAGGCCCTGGAAGTGTTGTTGAAGGAGGCTGACGACGACGGCGACCTGTTCTCGCCCTATGAGACCAAGGAGCAGCCGCAAGAGCAAAAGCATTCCGCCACGTTTAACATCTCGGCGGAGGAGATCATCTACCCCGAGGACGAATCGCTGCTGGAGACTTACGAGGTGGCGGAGATAAACCATCTCGTCGGCGTGGGTGGCCTCGAGGTCTTGCTTCTCAATGGCCGACGCGCCACTATGGGCGTGAAGGAGATCGTGAGGGTGGAGCAGCCCATCCGTCTCAGCTACCTCGCCAAGCGCATCGCAAAGGAGTGGAAAATACCACGTGTCACGATCCGTCTCACCGACTGGGTGCGGCATGCGGCCTTGGGATGCTATTTCGATAAGGGAGACTCTGAGACCAATCCCACGGTCTGGACCTCTGAGGACCGGCTGAGAGGATGGAATAAATACCGCAAGGCCAGCGGGCGCGAGATAGAAGAGATACCACCCTGCGAGATCGGCAATTGTATCGCCTATCTTGTCCAACAGCAGGGTACCATCCCAAGCAACGAACTGAAACGCGTGGTGGCCCACCAGTTTGGTTTCCCCCGCGTGGGACAGAAGGTGGACAAGTATTTGGAGGAGTGCATCCAACTGATGATCGCCAACGAGAAACTGCGAGAGGACAACGGCATGGTCAGCTGCTAAGCAGATGGCCTTGCAGCTGTTCTGTGTTCCTCAAGATCATGTTCCACAAAAGTAAAAAATCAATAGTAAATAATAAGATGAGAAGAAAGACAACCTTCCTGCTTAGCCTGTTGCTGACGATCGCCCTGGGCGTGTCGGCCCAGACTTCCGAGCCGCGCCACGAGATTCTCCTGGAGACCGACAGCGGCAATGTGCGCATCGCGCTCTACAACGAGACGCCGCAGCACCGTGACAATATCCTCAGACTGGTGGAGGCTCATGCTTACGACGGCGTGCTTTTCCACCGTGTCATCAGCAATTTCATGGTGCAGACGGGCGACCTCGGCAGCATTGGTGCGCCGCAGGGCAAGCTCCTCGGTGACACGCCGGAGAAATACTCCGTTCCGGCCGAGATCCGATTCCCGCAACTGTTTCATAAGCGCGGGGCCGTGGCAGCAGCCCGCGAGGGCGACGATGTCAATCCGGAGCGCCGCTCTTCGGCCACACAGTTTTATATTGTCTGGGGACGCCAGTGGGACGATGCGTCGCTCGACAAACTGCAGCAGCGCATAGACCAGATGACGCAGGGGACAGTGAAACTCACGCCGGAGATCCGCGAGGTCTATAAGACGCTTGGCGGCACACCCCACCTCGACGGCTCTTATACGGTCTTTGGCGAGGTCGTGGAGGGACTGGAGGTCGTGGAACGTATCGAGAAGGCTGCCACCGATGACCACGACCGCCCGCTGAAGGATATCCGTGTAGTCCGGGCCACTGTAGTGAAATAGTCCGACGACCATCTCTCACCAAAGACGACATTCATGAAAACAAAGATCTTTTCTTTTCTGTTCCTCCTGATGGCGGCCACGCTGATGGTCCATGCGCAAAGCGACGTGGTGAGTCTGGCACAGGCCGTGCGTATCTTTCAGAATCCCAGGCAACAATCCGCCAACGACTTGCTCACGAAGCAGGGCTACCAGTACAAGGGCGTCTCGACGGCCTTTGGCAAGGAATACACCTGGGTGAAGAATATGGACCTGACCAAGGACGGCTTGCCCACGAAGTTTGCCAAAGGCAACTCCTCCCTCATCCTCCTCGACGCCAACGGCAAGTCCTTGTATCTCTGCATCTTCAACGCTGCTTGCTACAAGCAGTTTCAGCAGCAGGCCGTGCAGATGGGGTATAAGGCCGACAAGGCCGACGGCAAGAGCAGCACGCTCTTCTACATGAAGGACGATGCGCCGACTATCACCTTCATGCAGCTGGAAAAGCCCATGCCCTATTGCATCATCATCACGGAGTAGCTTCGGGATCTGCTGCCTCCGTTCCGCCCAAAGATCGTACGTAGTCGTAGAGTCGCTTGTAGAATGGGTGGCGGCAGAGCGTGGCAGGGTCGCCCAGAATCATGAGTTTCATCCGCGCACGGGTGATGGCGACGTTCATTCGGCGCAGGTCGCGGAGGAAGCCGATCTGGCCTTCGGCATTGCTACGCACCAAGGAGATGAGGATCACGTCGCGCTCCTGGCCCTGAAAACCGTCCACTGTATTGACTGAGAGGAGGTGGCGGAAGGGTTTGAAGAAGGCGTCCTTCTTGATCAGCGCGCGGAGGTACTGTACCTGTGCACGATAAGGAGAGATGACGCCCACGTCGATCTGCTCGTCGAGCACGCGTCGCTTGCCGATCTTCACAAAATAGCGGCGCAGCACGTCGAGGGTGAGTTCTGCCTCGCGCTTGTTCACCCGCCCGAAACTGTTGCCGACAAACTCCTCGCCACCTTCTCCCGCCTCGCCCTCTACGGCTATCCAGTCTATTGGGATGTCATAATCGAGAATACCACGGTGGCTCACTTGTGGTGCACCCACCACCTCGCCGTGGTAGAACCAGTCGGAGGAGAAGCGCATGATCTCCTCGTTCATCCGGTACTGCACCTTCAGCAGCGTCACCACTGCGGGCTTCCGCTCTACGATGCGCTCCATGAGAGTCTTGCCTAGTCCGCCCTTGAGTGCGGCCATACTTTTCACGGTGGGTGGCAACTGGCAGTGGTCACCAGCCAGTATCACCCGCGAGGCTCGTCGGATGGCAATCCAGCATGCGGCCTCCAAGGCTTGTGCTGCCTCGTCGATGAAGAGCGTGTTGAACTTTTGGCCTTGCATCAGCCGGTTGTTGGACCCCACCAGGGTCGAGGCGATGACACGTGCCTCGTTGAAGAGCTCGCTATTGATGCGTAGCTCCAGTTCTGTGGCGCGGCTCTTCAGCCTTTCGAGTTTCTGATGATAGTTTTCCGAACCGCCTCGCCGACGCTGTGCCCGCAGTTCGCGTATAGACTTGCGTATGGCCCAAAGTTGGGGATAGTCGGGGTGGGCCTCGAAGCGTCGCTCGTAGGTGAAACCCAGCATCTTGTCGTTGACGCGCGAGGGATTGCCAATGCGCAGTACGGGAATGCCCCTATCGACCAGTTTCTCCGAGATCCAGTCCACCGCCATGTTGCTCTGTGCGCACACCAGCACCTGACCCTCGCGCATCAGTGTCTCGTTGATGGCCTCGACGAGCGTCGTCGTCTTTCCTGTGCCCGGAGGGCCGTGGACGACCATCACGTCCTTGGCGCGCACCACCTCGCTGACGGCTTGCTCCTGGGCGCCGTTGAGCCACGGCAGGCGCACTGGACCGAAACCATAGGTCTGTGCTGGCTGGGGACCGTAGAAGAGGTCGCGCAGGTAGGCCAGGCGGTTGCCCTTTGCCGAGATCACACGGTCGAGGGCGTCGAGCATCTCGCGATAGCTCGTCTCGTCAAACGAGAGTTGGCAACCGATCTTCTGTCCGCCGTCGGACTGAAGATCGAGTAGCGGAGCGCTATCGGGGACGACCACTACCATCCGCTCGCCATCGGCGTAGGAGACGGTGCCCGTGAAGGAAAGGAAATGGAGTTTGCCCTCGGTGGTTTGGCGGAAGAAGACTACGGGTTTGCCAAACTCAAAATTGTGCTCTATGTCCAAGTCTTGCTCTCTGTACACCTCCACCACGCGCTGGTTGAGGCTATTATAGTAGTTTTTGCCCACACGCAGGGGAAACCATGCGTCGCCGCGCTTCACCTTGCGCTGCATTCCCACGACCTCCGTCTGTTTGCGGAAAGCCTCTTTCTCAGCGTAATATTCCATCTGCAGCAGCAGTTTTTGCCGCTGGAGGGCTTGTTGGGCGTTCTCGTTGATTGTCATTGCTCGTTCACTCTTATCCTTGGTCGTTAGTTCACTCTTATCCTGTGAGTATATGATTTTTCAGTTTGCAAATATCGTGAAAAATGGTGAGAGAACCAAATTAAATGCGTACTTTTGCGCCATGGACATCCGCTTGCACCATCTTTCCATCGGCTATCGCCGTGGTCCCGTCGTGGCCCGTGATATTAACATTACTATCCTCGGAGGTCGCCTGACCTGTCTCATCGGCGACAATGGCATTGGTAAATCGACACTCCTGCGCACCCTGTCGGGCTTTCAGCCGAAGGTGGGCGGAGAGATTTGGCTGGGTAGCCGCGAAGCTGATAGTCTCTCGCAGCGCGAGCGATCACGGATTATTTCCATCGTTCTCACCCAGCGGCCCGAAATGGGTGGACTCACCGTCCACGACCTCGTCGGCATGGGGCGTAGTCCTTATACGGGCTTTTGGGGCAACCTTGCTGCCTGCGATGAGCTGGCCGTGCGCCAAAGTCTTGTCGAGACGGGGGCTTGGCCGCTTCGTGACCGTAAGATCGACTCGCTGAGCGACGGTGAGTGTCAGAAGGTGATGATTGCTCGCGCCTTGGCTCAGGAGACCCCCATCATTCTTCTCGACGAGCCGACGGCCTTCCTCGACTTCCACAGTCGCATCGACACGCTCCGGCTGCTCTCGCGCTTGGCCCACACCATGGGCAAGACTATCCTCCTTTCCACCCACGACCTCCAGTTGGCTGCCGAGTTGGCTGACCTCCTTCTTCTTCTTTCTCCCGACGGACTTCGTCCTGTCGATCCCGCTACGATCAGCCAGGATATCCGTCAGCGGATCCAAGATTAGGTGGCGGGCATCATCTCCTTGGTGAGCACGCTCTCCAATTGCTCTGCCGAGAGGCGCAGCTGAAATTCTCCCTTGATAGCCACGCTGATACGTCCCGTCTCCTCGGAGACGACGATGGCGATGGCGTCGGAGTCCTGCGAGATACCCATGGCGGCACGGTGGCGCAGTCCCAGTTCCTTGGGAATGTCCTGGTTGTGACTCACGGGAAGGATGCAACCAGCGGCCCGGATGCGCTTCTTCGTAATCACCATCGCACCGTCGTGGAGGGGTGAGTTCTTGAAGAAGATGTTCTCGATGAGGCGCTGGTTGATGCGTGCGTCGATATAGTCGCCTGTGTCGCAGATGTCGCTGAGCGAGATGCCCCGCTCGATGACGATCAGCGCGCCCACCTTGCCACGGCTCATGCTCATACAGGCCATCACGATGGGCATGATGGCCTCCTTGTCCGCCTTTTCTTCATCCTTGCTACTGAAAAAGATGCGCAGCACGCTCTGCACCTGGCGGCGTGCGCCGAGATTGTAGAGGAAGTGGCGTATTTCCTCTTGGAAGAGGACGATGATGCCGATGACACCGACGGAGACGAGCTTGTCCATGATGCTGCCCAGAAGACGCATCTCCAGCACCTGGCTCACGAAGAGCCAGACGAGGACAAAGACCATGATGCCGATGAACACATTGAGCGATCGCGATTCCTTCATCACCCGGTAGAGATAGTAGAGCATCAGGGCGACAAGGAGAATGTCGATTACGTCTTTGATTCCAAATTCAAAAAACATGACTGTGTCTGGGTTGTTGGTGGGGGATTGGCGAGAATTCTCTCTATTGCAGCCTCGGTACTATTTCTTCGATCCAGCCTGGTAGCAGCCGAAGAGGCGTACCGCCTCCGCTGCCGCCTTGACGTCGTGGACGCGGAGGATGGAGGCGCCGTTCATCAGGGCCAGCGTATTGACAACGGTCGTGCCGTTGAGGCTGCCGTCGGGATTGGTGCCCAGCGGCTGGAATATCATCCGCTTGCGACTCATGCCAGCGAGGATGGGGAGGCCGAGAGTACTCAGACGGTTCATCTCGCGGAGCACGTCGTAGTTTTGCTCCTGCGTCTTGCCGAAACCGAATCCAGGATCGAGGATGATATCCTTTTGTCCTAGATCGCGGAGCTGCTGCACCTCGCGTGCCATAGCCAAGAGCATGTCGTGGATGGTGGGCTTCACCGACATGAGGATGTAGGGTACGCCCAAGTCTGCCACCGTGCGGAAAATGGCAGGATATTCGTCGGTCGTCTGCTCCAGCGGCGTATCGACCACGCCCGTGATGCCACCCTCGCTCACGTCGTTGATGATGTCGGCTCCCATCTCCTCTACTACCATTCGTGCCACGTTGGGACGGTAGGTATCGACCGAGAGAATGGCCTCGGGCTGCTCGCGGCGCACGATGGGCAGGGCGAAGCGCAAGCGGCGCATCTCCTCCTCCTCCGGTACCTCCACGCCGCCTGGGCGGGTGGAGAAGCCACCCACGTCGATCATGGTGCCGCCCTCCTCGATGATTTGGTTGGCACGGCGGGCGATGCTCTCCTCGGTCTGTACGCGCGACCCGGCGAAAAACGAGTCGGGCGTGCAGTTGAGAATTCCCATGACCTGCGGTTCACGAAGGCTGACGACCCCCCCCTTCACTTGTATTGTATATTCCATGTGTCAGTACTTTTTTGCAACAGCGGACAAAAGTAGATAATTAATTTGAATTTGCAAAATAATCGGTGATAATTTGCGGGTTTGAGCTTTTAGCATTACTTTTGCAGTGGGGACGGATACAGGAGGATGGTGAACCCGTCGGGCGCAGCTATTGCCTGTGCCACCGCGCCCCGTATCGTTTTTATCATCTGCAAGATTATGGACATCAAAGAACTTTACGCACTATATCGTCGCTGCTCCTGCGTGACGACCGATAGCCGCCATTGCCCAGAGAACAGTCTCTTCATCGCGCTCAAGGGTGCATCCTTCGACGGCAACCGTTTTGCCGCCCAGGCTTTGGAGAAGGGCTGTAGCTATGCCGTGGTTGATGAACCGCAATATGCCGTGGCTGGCGACGCACGCTATATCGTCGTGACTGATGCGCTGACTACCTATAAGGAACTGGCCCGTGAGCATCGCCGCCAGTTTGACATTCCTGTCATCGGCATCACGGGTACGAATGGTAAGACCACAACCAAGGAACTGGTTTCCGCGGTCTTGGCCAAAAAATACCGTGTGCTCCACACCGAGGCCAACTACAACAACGATGTAGGCGTGCCGCGTACGCTGCTTCAGATCACGCCGGAACATGAGATAGCGGTTGTGGAGATGGGAGCCTCCCATCCGGGCGACATACAGCAGCTTGTGGATTATGTTGAGCCGACCTGTGGCATGATCACCAATGTAGGGCGTGCCCACTTGGAGGGCTTCGGATCTTTCGAGGGTGTAAAACGGACGAAAGGTGAACTCTATGATTTCATGCGGGCCCATGGCGCCCTCCTCTTTCTCAACGAGAGCGATGCCGATCTGATGGAGATGGCTGCCGAGCGCCAGTTTGACCGCGTCGTCACCTACGGCACGGATTCTACCGCTGACGTCCGTGGCACACTGATCACCTGTGCCCCCTTCCTCCATTTCTCTTTCCAGGCCGCCGCGGCCCTCACACCGCAGCCATTGGAGGTGCGCTCTCGGCTCATCGGATCTTACAACATGAGCAATATGCTCGCCGCCATTGCCATTGGCCTCCATTTCGGCGTGTCGCCACAGGACGCAGCCCAGGCCCTGGAGGACTATCAGCCGAGCAACAACCGGTCGCAGCTGACCGTGACCGACCGCAACCGCCTCATAGTGGATGCTTACAATGCCAATCCGTCGAGTATGGCGGCGGCAATAGAGAATTTCCGTCTCACCGAGGCCGACCACAAAATGGCTATTCTCGGTGATATGCGCGAACTTGGTGAGGCCTCTGCCGAAGAGCACCAGCGCATTGTGGATCTCCTGGAGCGCGACGGCTTCCAAGACGTGTGGCTCGTGGGTCCCGAGTTTGCTGCCACCAACACTGCTTACCGCACCTTCCCTGATGTTGAGGCCGTGCGGCGTGCTATCGCCGAGGAGCAACCCTCGGGGCGCACTATCCTCATCAAGGGCAGCAACGGCATCCGCCTCTTCGAGTTGCCCGCACTGCTATAGAGGGTCAAGAGGCCGTGCCAACATCGTTAGCACGGCCTCTTGACTGTTTTTACTTTATGACAACCAACCCAAATCGATCAAAAAGAGAAAATTTCCATTAACAATCCCGAGGCTTGTTTAAGGGTTGTTAATAAATGTCGGCGCAGTCATTTCTTGCTTTTGGTTATCCTTATTATAAGGAAGCAAAAGTGCTTTGATCCCAAATATGGATATAGAAGAGACTATCAAGCGAGTAAAGACTGGTGATACAACTGCTCTGAAAGAACTTATCGAAACCTATTCTCCTATGTTGAGAAAGGTGTGTTTTAACATCACCCATGAGGACGAGGATGCATTGAATGACCTTGTCCAAGTGGCGTTTATCCGTGCTTACTATTTTCTTCATCAACTTAGAGATGCTTCAAAGTTTGGCGAATGGGTCTCTGCTATAGCAAAAAATGAGGCCTTGAAATTTCGGAAGTGCAAGCAGAAAAGAAGTGTCGTTCCATTTTCCTGACTTCGTCATTGCGTCACCCAAAAATCCTCATCAAAGAGTTTAGCTA
>ENA-UOJC01000516-UOJC01000516.1-human-gut-metagenome-genome-assembly--contig:-C104-NODE-516-length-67545-cov-64.901897_pt1 | contig 67545 bp, 59 predicted proteins | sample MGYA00242339_ERZ723886 | MGnify/ENA metagenome assembly ERZ723886 | reverse complement strand
AACCCGATGAAGCGCTGGAAAAATTTGCACTTCTATCTTGAACTCACATTTGGAGACGAGTTTTTGTACAAACATCACGCCGTTTCTACCTTCGAATTAAGGCAAAAAGAACAGCAAGTAACCTATTGCCCAAATGCAAGTAATGGATTTTGAAATGCAAGTAATGGATTTTTCAGAACATTACTTGCATTTTCGGCGCAACTACCCGCCCGCAGCATACAAAAAGGGGCAGACCTCATGGTCTGTCCCTTTGCAATAGCAAAGATAATATATTTCCGCTCTGAAAGCAAGAAATGTTAAATCGCGCGCCGATCCGTGACAGAATGCGGCACACGGCCGAAACCGTTCGAGTGCGCGGACATCGAAAAGACGCTATTCCCGCCACCAGGCCAACAGGTCGGCCACCACGAAGGAACTGCCGCCTACATACACCATGTCTTCGGGTGCCGCAGCAGCGAGAGCGGCTTTATAGGCCGAAGGCACATCGTCATAAGCGCCACCCTTCAGTCCGTGGCGGGCGGCCAGTTGCCGCAGTTCCTCCGCCGGCATGGCCCTGCGCACGGTGGCCTGCGTGAAATAATAGCTCGCCGAGGCGGGCAGAAGCGATAGTACGGTGTCTACATCCTTGTCGCCCGCCATGCCGAAAACCACGTGCAGACGGCCGGCAGCGTAGTCCGAGAGTTGCCGGCCCAGATACTCCCATCCGCCCACGTTGTGTCCGGTGTCGCACACCACCTGCGGCGCGCGGCGCAGCATCTGCCAGCGTCCCCGCAGGCCGGTCTGGTCGCACACGGCGGCAAAGGCGGTACGGATGCGCTCCGTCGTGATTTTTCCGGAGAAGGGTTCGCCGGTCATTTCCTGCAGAAGACTGACGGCATGAAGTATGGTCTCGGTGTTTTTCACCTGACAGTCACCTGCCAACTGACCGAAGAATGTGCCAAAATGACAGGTCTCGTAGCCGCGCCGGCCCTCCGTCGTCTGCCATGAACGGATAATTTCAGGCGAATCCTCGGCGAAAACTATCGGTGCGCCGGCCTTCGCGGCCGCCGACCGGAATACAGGGCGCGTTTCGTCGGTGACCTCGCCCACCACCACCGGTACGCCGGACTTGATGATACCGGCCTTCTCGGCGGCAATCATGGCCGGCGTATTGCCGAGAAACTGCGTGTGGTCGAGACTTATGTTGGTGATGACGGAAAGCAAGGGGGTGATGATGTTGGTGCAGTCGAGACGGCCGCCAAGCCCTACTTCGATGACGGCGACGTCTACGGCCGCTTCGGCGAAATACTTGAAGGCCAGCGCCGTGGTCAGCTCGAAAAAAGAGGGATGCAGGGGCTCGAAGAAGTGACGCTCGCGTGCCACGAAATCCACTACGGCCTCCTTGGGCATCATCTCGCCGTTCACACGGATACGCTCCCTGAAGTCGACCAGATGCGGCGAAGTGTAGAGCCCCACACGCAGGCCGCAACTCTGAAGGATAGCCGCCAGGGTGTGTGCGCAGGAGCCCTTGCCGTTGGTGCCAGCCACATGTATCGTGCGGAAACGGCGGTGCGGATGGCCGAAGTGCTCGTCGAGCACACGGGTGGTGTCGAGGCCTTCCTTGTAGGCCTTGCCGCCTATCTGCTGAAAGAGCGGCGCGCTCTCATAAAGGTAGTTGATGGTTTCTTCGTAAGTCATGGATGCTTTACAATAAAAAAGAGACAGGCAGATGCCGTTCGTCATGTGCTTCTGCCTGTCTCTCTGCATGATTGCGCTAACGGACCGCGAGCCACATTAGCTGAAATAATTTCTGAACTTCTTGAATATCTTGTCCTTTACGGACGGATTGGGCTTGACATTATCGCTGCCGGCCATCTTCTCGAAGGCTTTCTTCTCGTCGCCCGACAGCGTTTCGGGAACATATACGCTTATGTTCACGACAATATCGCCCGTGCCGTAACCGTAGCCCTGAACGGCGGGAAGTCCCTTCCCGCGCAGACGGAGAGCGGTGCCGGGCTGCGTGCCCGGGGCTATCTTTATGCGCGCCCGGCCGTCGATGGTCGGTATCTCTACGGAGTCGCCCAACACGGCCTGCGGCACGGTGAGCAGCAAGTTGTAGATGAGGTCGTTCTCGTCGCGGATGAGCTCGGGATTGGGTTCCTCCTCGATGAGCACCTGTATGTCGCCGGGAATGCCTCCGCGCTTGGCGGCGTGTCCCTTGCCGGGGACATTGACCACCATGCCCTCGGCTACGCCTGCGGGTATGTTGATTTCAACAATCTCCTCGCCGTCGACAATGCCCTCGCCGCCGCACTTCTTGCACTTGTGCTTGATAATCGTACCGGCACCGCCGCAGTCGGGACAAGGCTGCTGCGTCTGTACCATGCCGAGCATGCTGCGCTGGCTGCGCACCACGTAGCCGCTGCCGTGACAGGTGGGACACGTTTCAGGCTGGTGCCCGTCTTCGCAGCCGGAGCCGTGGCAGGCCGAGCAGGTCACCTTCTTGCGCACCTTGAACTTTTTGACGACGCCGTTGGCTACCTCCTGCAACGAAAGTTTTACCTTCAGGCGCAGGTCGCCGCCCTTGTACTGGGGCCGGCCGCGGCGCTGTCCGCCGCCGAAACCGCCGAAACCGCCGAAGCCCATGTCGCCGAAGATGTCGCCGAAGTGCGAGAAAATATCATTGATATCCATGCCCTGCCCGCCGAAGCCACCGAAACCGCCGGCACCGTCGACGCCGGCCGCGCCGAACTGATCGTAACGGGCGCGCTTGTCGGGGTCGCGCAGCACATCGTAAGCCTCCGCAGCCTTCTTGAACATTTCCTCGGCCTCCTTGTTGCCGGGATTGCGGTCGGGGTGGTATTTGATGGCCACCTTCTTGTAGGCGCGCTTTATCTCGTCGGCCGTAGCCGTCTTCTCCACGCCCAATATCTTGTAATAGTCCTTTTCTTCTGCCATGATTGCTGTTCTTTTTCGCCGGATAAGGGCTGTTTCTTACTGACCTACCACGACCTTGGCATGACGCAGCACCTTCTCGTTAAGCAGGTAGCCGGGCTGCACACAGTCGATAATATGATTCTTCTGCACCTCCTCCTGAGCGGGAATGAGGGCAATGGCTTCATGAAAATCGGTGTCGAAGGCCTGTCCGGCTACTTCCATTTTCTTAAGGCCGTGGCCGCCGAGCGTCTTGACCAGTTTGGAGTGAATAAGATCCACGCCTTCCTTGACCGTGGCCATATCGTCGGTCTTCGCCATGTTTTCCTGCGCACGCTCCAAGTCGTCGAGCACGGGCAGCAGGCTTTCGAGCACCTTCTGTCCGCCGTTGAGTATCAGATCGGTCTTTTCCTTTATCGTGCGCTTGCGGAAGTTGTCGAACTCGGCCATCTGACGCAACAGCTGGTCCTTGAGTTTGGCAATCATCTCCTCGGCTTCTGCCAGTTTCTCCTTATCGCTCTTTTCCGCCGACTCACCGGCCTCGACATCAGCCGTAGCCGTGTCATCCTGCGGCGTGTCGGTGTTTTCCGCATCAGTAGTGCTTTCAGCCGTTTCTGCCTGCGGCTTCAGTTCTTCGTCCTTCAGTTTATTGTCTTCTGTCATTTTCTTTAGATTTTTTACTTATCGGAATGCAAAAGGCGTGCCACCTTCGCCACAATCCGCCAGGATTTAGCTGTAAAGCTGCTCTTTCAGCTCTTTTACGCGAGCGTCGTGGATATAATCCTCGTAAGTCATCAGCTTGTCGATGCTGCCCTTTGGCGTCAGCTCTATGATGCGGTTGGCCACAGTGTTGATGAATTCATGGTCATGACTTGCGAAGAGCACGTTTCCCTTATACAGTTTCAGGTTGTTGTTAAAGGCCTGTATGCTCTCCATGTCCAGATGATTGGTCGGCGTATCGAGGATGAGACAGTTGGCGTTACGCAACTGCATACGGGCTATCATGCAGCGCATCTTCTCGCCGCCGGAGAGCACATTCACTTTCTTGAGAATATCCTCGTCCTTAAAGAGCATACGTCCGAGGAAGGCCTTGAAGTACACATCGTTGCCCTCGCCGTACTGGCTGAGCCAGTCGAGCATGTTGTAGTCGGTATTGAAGAACGCCGTGTTGTCGAGCGGCAGATAAGCCGTAGTAATGGTCACACCCCACTTATAGGTGCCGGCGGCCGGCTTGGCATTGCCGTTGATGATTTCGAAGAGGGCCGTCATGGCGCGGGGGTCATGGCTGAGGAAAACAATCTTTTCCTCTTTCTCTACGGTAAAGTTGAGGTTGTCGAAGAGTACGGTTCCGTCCTCCGTCACGGCCTTGAGGTCGTGCACCTCCAGGATCTGGTTGCCCGGTTCGCGCTCCATCTGGAAGATGATGCCGGGATATTTGCGCGTCGAGGGCTTGATTTCCTCCACATTGAGTTTCTCGAGCATCTTCTTGCGGCTCGTCGTCTGCTTGCTCTTGGCCACGTTGGCCGAGAAGCGGCGTATGAACTCCTCCAGTTCCTTGCGTTTCTCGTCGGCCTTCTGCTTTTGGTTCTGGGCCTGGCGCAGGGCGAGCTGCGAGCTTTCGTACCAGAAGGAGTAGTTGCCCGAGAAGAGCGTCACCTTGCCGAAGTCGATGTCGACGGTGTGGGTGCACACCTGATCGAGGAAGTGTCGGTCGTGGCTTACCACGAGTACCGTGTGCTCGAAGTTGCCGAGATACTCCTCCAGCCACTCTACGGTTTCGAGGTCGAGGTCGTTGGTGGGCTCGTCGAGCAGCAGATTGTCGGGCTCGCCGAACAGGGCCTGCGCGAGCATGACGCGCACTTTCTGCTTACCGGAAAGTTCGCCCATAAGTTTGCCATGCAGATTTTCCTTGACACCCAGTCCGCTCAGCAGGGTGGCGGCGTCGTTCTCGGCGGTGTAGCCGCCGATGTTGGCAAACTTGTCCTCCAGCTCGGCCACCTTGATGCCATCTTCGTCGGTGAAGTCGGTCTTGGAATAAAGCTCGTTGCGCTGCTGCATGATGTCCCACATCACGGTGTGGCCCATCAGCACCGTGTCGAGCACCGTGCAGTCATCGTACTTAAAGTGGTCCTGACTAAGCACCGAAAGCCGCTCGCCCGGACCCATCTCCACCGAGCCCTTGGTAGGGTCGAGCTCGCCGGAGATAGCGCGCAGAAGCGTGGACTTGCCCGCACCGTTGGCACCGATTATTCCATAAATATTTCCGTTGGTAAATTTCAAGTTCACATCCTGATAGAGAATGCGCTTGCCGAACTGGATTGCAAGATTGGAGAGAGTAATCATTTTTAAGAAATGTAGCTTTTTGATTTTCAGTCTGCAAAATTACAAAAAAATGTAGCGCCGAACAAGAGACAATAAGCGCATAAACGCTTTTACGGTGTCGGAGAGCCGGAACGGAAGCGGCGCACATAATACGAATCCGTGTAGTTTCTGTTAAATAATTGTGAAGTTTTTCATAACTTTGGCGGTGAAAAGCGGCCAATTACCGCCAGACACACGCAAACACACCTAAACACCTCTTGCACTAAACGGACTTCTGACGCCCCAAAGCCGCCGCTTCACGCGGAGGATGCAGCGGTGCGCCACAAGCATTCGGTCACAGAGCGACAACACACACATCATGCTTCACAACCATTTTCACGCCACACGCGGTGCCGGTCTTCTCCGCCGCCTGTTGCTATTTGTTTTCTCATGCACATGCCTTTCATCGGGTGCCCTTACGCCTGAAGAAGAAGAACGTATCGCCCGCATCAACCTGCCGCTTGTAGAAATCACCACGGTCAGCGGCGCCGACCCCACCTGTACCTTCGTCGCACCGCCGCCGGGCTGCATGGGCAACGGCATTACCAACAATTTCTACCTCTCCGGCCGCATCCGCATCAGCGAGGGCGGCAAGGTGGTCTACGACAGCGGCGAATACCGCGACGGAGTGAGCGGCATGCGCATCAAGGTAAGGGGCAACTCCAGCGCCTACCCGCCCAAGAAACCCTACCGCGTGAAGCTGACGCACAAGGCCGACCTGCTGCAACGCGGCGACGACGCCTATGAAGACAAGGAATGGCTGCTGCTCGGCAACTACCAGGACACGCACACGCTCCAGACGGTGGTGGGGCTGAAGGTAGGCCGCCTCGTCGGCATGGAGTGGGAACCCGAATGGCGCTACGTACACGTGGTGCTCAACGGCAAGTACCGCGGCTGCTACCTGCTCTGCGAACCGGTGGAGCGGGGCGAACGGCGCTGCGACATAGAGAAGAGCGGCTACCTCGTAGAGAACGACGCCTACTGGTGGAATACGGACGAGACGGTGTTCCACTCCGAGCGTCTCACCCCCGCCATGGGCTATACCTTCAAATATCCCGCCGAGGAAGACCTCACGACGGCGAAGGTGGACAACATACGCAATTATATAAATGCCTTCGAGGAGCGGCTCTACGAGGACGGCGACATAGCCGAGTACATAGACCTCGCCTCCTTCGCGGGCTGGACGCTGGGACAGGACATACTGGGCACCTTCGACGGCTGCGGCTCGAACATGTTCCTCTACAAGAAGGACTACGTGCCCGCCCATCCCACTTCCACCAAACTGAAGCTGGGGCCGCTCTGGGACTTCGACTCCAACTACCGCACGCAGGACGAATGGAGCGCACAGCACGGCATCGATCATTTCTATGTGAAGAAGCTCTTCGAGCGACCGGACTTCCTGAGCGTCTACGCCGACAAGTGGGAGGAGATAAAGGGCACGCTCCACGAGGAGGTGATGAACGAGATAAAGGCCTTGCGCGAGACTGACGGCGAAGCCATCGTGGCCTGCCGCGAACTGGAGGAAGAGCTGTTCGGACTGTATCAGGCCGTAAGCTGGGAGAGCACCGAGCAGGCCGTCGACGAGTGGTTCAGCGCGCGCATCGCGTGGCTCGACGCCGCCATCGGCCAGCTGAGCACCGGCATAGACGGACAGCCGGCCGACGGCGCGGCGCCCTTGTCGGTGAGCGTATTCGACGCCACCGGCCGGCTCCGGCTGAGTGCCCGCACCGGTGTGCGCGCCGGCAGCGACGAGGCGGAGCGCCTGCTGCGCGAGGCGGGGGCGGCAAGCGGCCTCTACATCGTGCGCGAGCAGCTGCCCGACGGCACCGCCCGCAGCCGCAAGCTGCTGCTGCGCTAAGCGCGGGGCATCCGGGACGCCGGCCTTTTTCCGGAGGAGTCACCATGTCCCTTTTCAGACCATACGCGGAAAAAGTGGGAAGCAGTCCCACAAAAGTGGCACGCCTTCCCACTTTTGTGGCATTGCTTCCCACTTTTAGCGCACCTACCCGTCGCGTCGTCCGCGCGCCGCGGCCGCCAAAGTCTGACACGGGGCGGAGAAAATGCGTTTGGCACACTATTTGCTATACTACCGTCGGAACGAAATCACATAAAACAAAAAACATAACATCATGCAAAAAGGAACTATCGGAATAACGACGGAAAACATTTTCCCGGTTATCAAAAAGTTTTTGTACAGTGACCACGAGATTTTCCTCCGCGAAATCGTGTCGAACGCCGTAGACGCCACCCAAAAGCTCAAGACGCTCTCGGCAAAGGGCGACTTCAAGGGCGAAATGGGCGACCTCACGGTGCGCATCGCCGTAGACAAGGAGGCCGGAACACTGACCATCAGCGACCGCGGCATAGGCATGACGGCCGAGGAGATAGACAAGTACATCAACCAGATCGCCTTCTCGGGTGCCAACGACTTCCTTGAGAAATACAAGGACGACGCCAACGCCATCATCGGACACTTCGGACTGGGCTTCTACTCGTCGTTCATGGTGGCCGACCGCGTGGACATCGTCACGCTCAGCCACCGCGAGGGTGCGCAGGCCGTGAAGTGGAGCTGCGACGGCAGTCCGGCCTTCGAGATAGAAGAGGTGGAGAAGGCCGGCCGCGGCACGGACATCGTGCTGCACGTATCGGACGACTGCAAGGAGTTCCTCGAGAAGAACAAGATAGAGGAACTGCTCCGCAAGTACTGCCGCTTCCTGCCCGTGCCGGTAGCCTTCGGCAAAAAGACGGAGTGGAAGGACGGCAAGCAGCAGGACACCGACGAGGACAACGTGGTGAACGACACGGAACCCCTGTGGACGAAGACACCCGCCTCGCTCAAGGACGAGGACTACAAGAAGTTCTACCGCGACCTCTATCCCATGAGCGACGAACCGCTCTTCTGGATCCACCTCAACGTGGACTTCCCCTTCCACCTCACCGGCGTGCTCTACTTCCCCAAGATCAAGAGCAACCTCGAGATACACCGCAACAAAATACAGCTCTACTGCAACCAGGTGTTCGTAACGGACGAGGTGGAGAACATCGTGCCGGAGTTCCTCACGCTGCTCCACGGCGTCATCGACTCGCCCGACATTCCGCTCAACGTGAGCCGCAGCTATCTGCAGAGCGACGCCAATGTGAAGAAGATCTCGACCTACATCACCAAGAAGGTATGCGACCGCCTGCAGGCCATCTTCAAGAACGACCGCAAGGAGTTCGAGGAGAAATGGGACGACCTGAAACTCTTCATCCACTACGGCATGCTCTCCGAGCAGGACTTCTACGACAAAGCCAACAAGTTCGCCCTGCTCAAGGATGTTGACGGCAAATACTTCACCTACACCGAATACGCCGACCTCATCAAGCCCTTGCAGACGGACAAGGAGGGCAACCTCATCTACCTCTATGCCAGCAACCGCGACGAGCAGTACAGCTACATCGAGGCAGCCCGCGCCAAAGGCTACAGCGTGCTGCTCATGGACGGACAGCTCGACGCACCGCTCGTGGGCATGCTGGAGCAGAAACTCGAGAAGTCGCGCTTCAGCCGTGTGGACGGCGATGTCATCGACCGCCTCATACAGAAGGACGACGCGCCCAAAAACGAACTGACCGAAGCACAGACCGAAGGACTCACCGGCGTATTCACCGCCCGCATGCCCAAACTCGACAAGATGGAGTTCCACCTCGAGGCCGAGAGCATGGGTGAAACGGCGCAGCCCGTCGTCATCACGCAGAGCGAGTACATGCGCCGCATGAAGGAGATGAGCCGCCTGCAGGCCGGTATGTCGTTCTACGGCGAAATGCCCGACATGTACAACATGGTGCTCAACGCCGACCACCGGCTCGTGAAGGCGGTGCTGGCGGACCTCGAGGAAAAACTCGCCGGCACGCTGCAGCCCATCGAGGCCGAACTGAAGGGACTGGACGCACGCCGCCATGCCATCGAACAGACCCAGAAGGACCGCAAGGCCGAGGACATCACACAGGAAGAGCGCGACGAACTGGCCAAGTGCAACGCCGACATCGCCGCCCAACAGGAGAAGAAAAAGCAGGCCTATGCCGACTATGCCCAGGGCAACGAGGTGGTGCCGCAGCTCATCGACCTGGCGCTCCTGCAGAACGGACTGCTGAAAGGCGAGGCGCTCACGAAGTTCCTCAAGCGCAGCGTCGACATGATCAAGTAAAACCTTTGTTCCACACGACAAGCAACCTGCCCTGCGCGCAAGGCGGGTTGCTTCTTTTTTTATTCCTGTCATGAAAAGACTGATACCCGCCGTGCTGGCAGTCCTTGCCGCCGTCTTCACGGGCACTGCGCAGACGACCGGCCACGACTTGTCGCGCGTGGTGTACACCCGCACCGACTCGGCCGAAGTCGTAGACCTGTTGCGCCGCGACACCGGCGGCAACGACATCCTCTACTTCGCCCGCCACTTCAAAGGCCGGCCCTACGTGGCGCATACGCTCGAGGTGGCCGACCCGGAGCGCCTCGTCGTAAACCTCAGGGAACTGGACTGCACCACACTGGTGGAGACGGTCTGCGCCCTGGCGCTGACGCACCGGCAGGGCAGCGACCGCTTCGCCGACTACTGCCGCAATCTGGAACGCCTGCGCTATCGCGGCGGAAGGATGAACGGCTATTTGTCGCGCCTGCACTACTTCACGTGGTGGATGCACGACAATGTGTCGAAAGGTCTCTTCCGCGAAGTGAGCGACCGGCGGCGATTCACCGCGCCGATGAGGGTGCGCAACTTCTATATGTCGCAACACTATGCGGACTACCGCATTCCGGCCGCTCATCCGGAGTGGCGCGACAGCATAGCGGCTCTGGAGCGCGCGGAGAACGGCGACGACGGATTCTACCTGCCCCAGGCGGCTACCGCCCTGACGCGGGAACAGCTCGGCACGGTGCACGACGGCGACCTCGTGGCCATCGTCACGACAAAGGCCGGCCTGGACTACTCGCACTTAGGCTTTGCCGTATGGGGCAAGGACGGCCGGCTGCATCTGCTCAATGCTTCTTCAGTCTACAAGCAGGTGGTGGAAGACAGCGTGCGCCTCAGCGATTATCTGGCCAGGCGCAAGAGTTTCGTGGGCATACGCCTGCTGCGGCTCAACGAGCCTTAACCACTGCGGCACGGCTTCCCATACGCACAGCGGCCCGGCTACTTCGCAAAGTAGCCGGGCCGCCGCGTTTTCCGCCGGTCGGTGTCAGGCGTGCACGTAGGTGCCTATGTTCTCGCCGTTGAGCACGCGCTTCAGATTGCCCACCACATCCATGTTGAATACGTAGATGGGCAGGCCGTTCTCCTTGCACATGGCCGTGGCGGTGATGTCCATGACGCGGAGGCCGCGGGCAAGCACCTCGTCGTAGGTGATTTCGTCGAACTTGGTGGCAGTGGGATCCTTCTCGGGGTCGGCGGTATAGACGCCGTCAACGCGGGTGCCCTTGAGCATGACATCGGCCTCAACCTCTATGCCGCGCAGCGATGAGCCGGTGTCGGTGGTGAAATAAGGACTGCCGGTGCCGCAACTGATGATGGCCACCTCACCACGTTCCATGGCCTCGATGGCTTTCCACTTGCTGTAGAACTCGCCGATAGGCTCCATGCGGATGGCGGTGAGTACGCGGCTCTTCACGCCGATAGCTCCAAGAGCCGAACTGAGGGCCAGGGAATTGATGACAGTGGCGCACATGCCCATCTGGTCGCCCTTGACGCGGTCGAAGCCCTTGCCGGCGCCACTGAGACCGCGGAAGATGTTGCCGCCGCCTATGACGATGGCCACCTGTACGCCCATGGCGAGCGCTTCCTTTACCTGCCCGGCATACTCGCCGAGACGCTTCACATCGATACCGTAACCTTGTTCGCCCATCAGGCTTTCGCCGCTCAACTTGAGCAGAACACGTTTGAATTTTGCCATAATATGTCTTTTACTGGATTTATCCGTAACGATACGGCGCCTGCCCGCTTCACACGGGGAAGGCGCACCTGTATTTTATCGGCAAATATAGCTTTTTTTACCTTACCGGCACTACCTCACGGCACATTTCTTTCATTGTGGTCCGCAAGGGAAAAGGTGCGGCGCATCACGTGGCGGCAGAACAAAGCCTGCAACAGGCCGCGCAAGGTCAGATAGGCCAGGAAGGCTGTCCACAGAAAGTGGTTGTCGGCAGGCGCGAGGCGGCACACGAGGAAGAAGACGGCCGTGGCCGCAAGCATGGTGAGAAGCATCTCGCGCGTGGCGGTGACACCGATGTAAAGTCCGTCGAAAAGAAACGCCGCCACACCGAGAACAGGTACAAGACTGACAAGTGGAAGATAGTCGCCGGCGACAGCGATTACACGCGCATCATCCGTAAACATACTGAGAAAAGAACGGCCGCCGCCCACATAGGCCACAAGGAAGAGCAGTGCAACGGCACCGCCTACCCCGAAAAGCCGCGACAGCAACCGTCTGAAATCATCCGTCGCCCGGGCACCGGCGAACCGGCCGCCCAACGCTTCGCCCGCATAGGCAAAACCGTCCATAAAGTAGGAAAAAATCACGAAGAACTGCATAAGCAGCGTGTTGGCAGCCAGTACAAGTTCACCTTGCGCCGTGCCCGCGGCCGTGAAATAGGTCGTGACGCCCACGAGACAAAGGGTGCGTAAAAAGATGTCGCGGTTCACACCGAAAAAACGCAGGAGCGCCGCCCGCTGCCAGAGTCCGCGCCTGAATGCACTACGGGCCGCCAGCCCGCGATAACGCCGCCACCAGAGACCGACGGCTGTCAGCAGGCCGGCATACTGCGCCACAAGAGTACCGACAGCCACGCCTTCCACCTTCATGCCCAACACGATGACCAGCAACAGGCTCACGGCAATATTGACTACGTTCTGCACGATGGCCACGTACATGGGGAAACGCGCATTCTGCATTCCAATAAACCAGCCGGTGAAGCCATAAAGCCCCAATACGGCGGGGGCACCCCATATTAGGATGCGGAAATAGACGGATGCGAGACGCGCCACCTCAGGCGTCGCGTCGATAAATGCGAATACGCCGGCCAGTAACAACCCTTGAACGGCAATAAGGACAACGCTGACGACGGCAGCCACGCCCAACGAGCGAAACAGCGTGCGCAACGACTCGGCCTCGTCGCGCCGGCCGAAAGCCTGCGCGGTAAGCCCTCCCGTTCCCATCCGAAGAAAGCCGAAAATCCAATAGATAAGGTTGAATATCATACCGCCTACAGCAATGGCACCGAGATAGGCCGGTGCTCCGAGATGGCCTACGATGGCGGTGTCGACCATACCGAGCAGGGGGACGGTGATATTGGAGACGATGCACGGGAGGGCGATGCGGAATATACTTCGGTACATGGAAAAGAAAGACTACTTATTGAAGTATGAAACGGACTTCTTTGAAAGCAAATACGCGCTCGCGGCCATCATCATCGAGCAGGTGGAGCATGCCGGAGGGGCTTATCCCGGCAATGCGGGCTACAAAACGCTCGCCGGCGGCAGTCTCGTAAGGGTGCCGCCCCTCACGGCGATAAAGCCGCGATACGTACTGGGCATGTATGGAAGAGCGGTGACCGGCCTCAAGGCGGTCATAAAGTCGCTCGAAACAGCGGCATACCGCGCCGAGCAGTTCCTTGCGTCTGATCTCATGGCTCAGAATCTGACGGAGTGACACGGGATTGGTAGCGTCGCTAATGAACGTTTCCTGATTGACATTGATGCCGACGCCGGTTATAGTGGAAGAAATGCTCGCACCGCTCAGTTCGTGCTCAAGCAACATTCCGCATATCTTCCGGTCCTTGTAATAAATATCGTTGGGCCATTTCACGGTGATGTGCGGTACGTAGCCGTCGAGCGCGAGGGCCACGGCGAGCGCCTGCACCTCCGACAAGGCAAACTGCCCGGCAGCGGGCAGAAAGTGCGGACGGCAGCGGATGCCGAAAAGCAGGTTGCGGTCTGCCGCAGCCTCCCATGATGTGCCGCGCTGCCCGCGGCCTGCTGTCTGGAACTCGGTCGTGAGAAGCAGGAAACGGCGGTCGTGACACGCCACTACTTCGGGGCGCCGCAGCTGCAGCATGGTGGAATCGGTCGAAGAGAGACCGATATGCCGCCAGCAGGCGGAAAGTTCAAAGGAGTCGTTCATATTCGGCCTGCAACTTCTTAGGCAGTTTTTTCAGTACTTCGGCGAGCGAGTGGTCTACGAGCTCCAATACCAATTCATCGGACACATCGGTATCGAGACACACATCGTTCCAATAGCGCTTATTCCAGTGCCACGCGCCGGTAATCCCCGCGTAACGGTCGCGCAGATCAGTGGCACGGTCGGGGGCACATTTCAGAACGACCAGATTCGGCCGCTCCAGATCAATACAGGCAAAAATCTTATCATAAACCCGGAAAAGCACACAAGTAGGTCCAAAAGCCTGGTCTTCCGTTGCCAAAGGTTTTGCAAGGCAATATTCGCGAATAGTCTCTATGTTCATCGCCAGGAAGTTTTGCCGACGCCGTACTTCCGTTGATAACGCAACGTCAGGGCGTCGAAAGCGTTTTCTATCTGCTTTATCTCGAAAGGCGGCACTACGCCCACCACCGTTATGATGTCGTAGCGGAAAGGCTGGTCAAGGCGCTTTTCGAGCATATAGTAGTGGGCGGCCTCGAGGATGCGCTGCTGTTTGTCGAGATCTACGGCCAGCTCGGCGGGGCCGTATTCCTCGCTACTGCGGGACTTCACCTCCACAAAAACGAGCTCGCCATAATAGTCGGCCACTATGTCAAGTTCCAAATGTCCTACCCTCCAGTTACGGTCGAGCAGGCGGTAGCCGCGGTGCATGAGAAAGCGGCAGGCCTCCTCCTCACCGATGCTCCCGAGTTCGTTGTGCCGTGCCATCAGCGTTTACGCTTGAAAAATCGCCGCATAAGTTCTCCGCATTCTTCGGCTAACACTCCGTCCAAGACCTCCGTCTTAGGATGGAGTGCGCCAGGTGCATAAGTCATGAACCCGCGCTTGGGGTCGGACGCGCCGTACACCAGCCGGCCGAGATGCGCCCAGCCTATCGCTCCGGCACACATCACGCAAGGCTCGACCGTGACATAAAGCGTGCAGACATCCAGATATTTTCCGCCGAGGGCATCGGCCGCGGCCGTGAGCGCCTGCATTTCCGCGTGGGCCGTCACATCGTTCAAGGCCTCGGTCAGATTGTGGGCGCGGGCTATGATGCGGTCGCGGCAGACCACGACGGCGCCAACCGGCACCTCATCGCGCTCATAAGCCATACGGGCCTGTTCAAGCGCGCGCCGCATGTAATCTTCATCAGTCATATCGATAGCATATATATAATAAGGAGTGAGCGGACTATAACTTGCCGACGAGACGCAGGGCTACGCGCCCGCGTTCCTCGTCAATGTCGAGCACGCGCACCATTACCTGCTCCTGTATGTGCACCACTTCGGCCGGATCTTTCACGTAACGGTCCGCCATCTGCGATACGTGCACAAGCCCCTTGACCTTGATGCCCATGTCCACGAAGCAGCCGAAGCGCGTAATATTGGTGACAACGCCGGGCAGCTCCATCCCTTCTTCCAGATCGGACAGTTCGTGCAGCCGCTCGTCGAAGCTGAACACTTTGGCCGCCCCGCGCGGGTCGCGGCCGGGCCGGGCGAGTTCCTGCATAATATCATTGAGTGTGGGCAGACCTACCTCATCGGAGCAATAATCCTCGAGTTTTATTTTCGCACGCAGTTCGGACGAGGCTATCAACGTGGGCACATCACAACCGGCCTCGCGGGCCATGCGCTCCAACAGGACATAACGTTCGGGGTGTACGGCCGTATTGTCGAGCGGGTTGTCACCGCCGGCAATGCGTAGGAACCCTGCGCATTGCTCGTATGTTTTTTTGCCCATGCGGGGAACCTTCAGCAATTCGGCCCGTGAGGCGAAGGCTCCGTTCTCTTCGCGATAGCTCACGATGTTGCCGGCGAGCACGGGGCCAAGGCCGGACACATAGGTCAGCAGGGACTTGCTGGCCGTGTTTACGTTCACGCCCACGGCGTTCACACAGCTTTCCACGGTGGTATCGAGCGCTTTCTTCAAGGCCGACTGGTCTACATCGTGCTGATACTGCCCCACGCCGATGGCCTTAGGGTCTATCTTCACGAGTTCGGCCAGCGGATCGGCCAGGCGGCGCCCTATACTGACGGCACCGCGCACGGTGACATCAAAATCGGGAAATTCCTCGCGCGCCAGAGGCGAGGCGGAATAGACCGACGCACCGTCCTCACTCACCAGAAAGATATCGACATCCTTCAGGTGGAGCGATTTCACGAACTCCTCTGTTTCGCGGCCGGCCGTACCGTTGCCGATGGCCACGGCCTCGATGGCATAATCCTTTACCATGTTTGCAATGGCAAAACCGGCGCGTGCCGACTGGTTGAGGGGAGGATGGGGAAAGACGGCTTCACTGTGCAGGAGCACGCCTTGCGCGTCAAGACAGACTACCTTGCAGCCGGTGCGGAAGCCGGGGTCGATGCCCATGATCCGTTTCTGTCCCAACGGGGGTGCGAGAAGCAATTGCTTCAAATTGCCGGCAAACACATTGATGGCTTCCTCGTCGGCCTGCCGGCGGCTCTGCGCGGCAAACTCGCTCTCCATGGCCGGACGGAGCAGGCGCCGATAGGCGTCGGCCGCGGCCATCTCCATCTGCGCCGCAGCCGGTGTGCCGCGCCGCACGTGGCGGCGCACCACCCGCTCCTGCGCGCCTTCATCGTCGGCGGGCACGATGCTCACGCGCAAATATCCTTCTACCTCGCCGCGACGCATGGCCAACAGACGGTGAGAGGTACAGCGGCGCAGCGGTTCGCTGAAATCGAAATAGTCGCGATACTTGCCGGCCTCGGCGGCACGCGACTTTACGACCTGCGAGCGGATGACGGCCGTGCGACCGAACAGCGCACGCAGTTCGTGGCGCGTGGCCTCGTCCTCGCTCACACGCTCGGCCACTATGTCTCGGGCACCCTGCAGGGCGGCCTCCGTGTCCGGCACCTCTTCGTTCACGAAACGGGCGGCGGCCTTCGCCGGGTTCTCATAGGGCTTAAGCTGCAGAAGATCGGCCAACGGTCCGAGTCCGCGCTGCCGGGCCACTTCGGCCCGCGTGCGGCGCTTCACCTTGTAGGGCAGATAGAGATCCTCGAGCTGGGTCTCGTCCCAGCAGGCCTCGATGCGCCGGCGCAGCTCGTCGGTAAGTTTGCCCTGCTCCCCGACGGTTTTCAGAATGAATTCACGCCGGCGGGCCAGCTCTACGAAGCGTTCGTTCTCGTCCTTGACGCGTCCCACCTGCACCTCGTCGAGTCCGCCGGTAGCCTCTTTCCGGTAACGGCTGATAAAGGGGATGGTGGCGCCGTCCTCGATAAGGCGGACAGTGGCCGCCACCTGTGCGGCCTTGAGCCCGGTAGTCTGGGCTATAAGTCGGATGATATCCATAAGCAATGTATTTTCAGTTGACTACGAGCTGAGGGAAATATTCGCGGAGTATGGTCTCGGCACGCGCCAACTGTTCGGGTGTATTCTCCTTGGTATCTTTCAGTTTGTAATCCAGCCCCATCGCTTCATATTTGTGTACGCCGAGACGATGGTACGGCAGGAGTTCCACACGCTCCACCTGACGGTAGCCGGCGAAGTGGCGGCCCAGCGCATGCAAGTCCTCTTCAAAATCGCTCAGGCCGGGCACAAGTACGTAGCGGAGCCAGAAGGGACGACCGTTCTCCTCAAGCCAGCGGGCCGTGAGCAGGGTGCGCTCGTTGCCGCGGCCGGTGATATGGGCGTGACGGGCGGAGTCGATCTCCTTCACGTCGAGCAATATGAGGTCGGCCAGGCGGAAGAGTTCCTCCACGTGTTCGTTCCACACACCGCCGTTGCTGTCGATGCAGGTATGTATACCCGCTTCTTTGAGCCGGCGGAAGAGCGGCACAAGGGCCTCGGCCTGCACGGTGGGTTCGCCGCCGGAGAAAGTGATGCCGCCGCGTTTGCCGAAGAAAGGCTTCATGGATACGGCCTGTTCATAAATATAGTCGGGAGAGGTGGGCTTACTCTCGCCTACCCCGTCGATAGTGTCGGGATTGGCGCAGTACAGGCAGCGGAACGGACATCCCTGGAGGAACACCACATAACGCAGCCCCGGGCCGTCGAAGGTACCCATACTCTCGTAGCTGTGTACTCGGATTGTTTTTTCCATACTTCTTTAAAATATTGTAAGGCGACCGCACGCCGCCGGAGAAGGGAGGCGCATCGGAGCGCCACTTGTTTCCTGCAACAAAAATACACATTTTATTTCAAAAAGAAGACACGCAGCCCCGAAGAGGAAACCCGCGTGCCCTTTCAAGAGCAAACCGGAACGGGCCGAAGGGCCTGTCCCGGTCTGTACTTATCGCGACGGCCGCCCGAAGGGGCGCAGCCGGCAGAGACTTTATCACATGCGCTCGTGGAAGGAGCGGCTGATGACCTCAAGCTGATGTTCGCGACTGAGCTTGATGAAGTTTACGGCGTATCCGCTGACACGTATGGTGAGCTGCGGGTACTTCTCGGGGTGCTCCATGGCGTCTTCGAGCATTTCGCGGTTGAGCACATTCACGTTGAGGTGGTGCGCTCCCTTGGTGAAGTATCCGTCGACCATGGTCACGAGATTCTCCACACGCTCCTCGGGCGTGGGACCGAGCGACTTGGGCACGATGGAGAAGGTGTTGGAGATGCCGTCCTGCGAGTCGCGGTAGCGGAGCTTGGCCACGGAAGAGAGCGAAGCCACGGCGCCGTTCTTGTCGCGTCCGTGCATGGGGTTGGCACCGGGAGCGAAGGCCACGCCCTTGGCACGGCCGTCGGGGGTGGCGCCGGTCTTCTTGCCGTACATCACATTGGAGGTGATGGTGAGCAGCGAGAGCGTGGGACGGGCGTTCTTGTAGACGGGGAGTTTCTTGAGCTCTTCGGTGAAGAAGTACACGAGGTCCACGCCGAGATGGTCCACGCGGTCGTCGTTGTTGCCGAAGCAGGGGAACTCGCCCTCTATGTCGAAGCCTTCGGTGAGGCCGATGTCGTTGCGGCGGGCCGTCACCTTGGCATACTTGATGGCCGAGAGAGAGTCGAGCACGATGGAGAGTCCGGCGGCGCCGTAGGCGATGTTGATGCGGGGGTTGGTGTCGACGAAGGCCATCTGGGCCTTTTCGTAATAGTACTTGTCGTGCGTGTAGTGGATGATGTTCATGGCCTCGTTGTACACGCGGGCTATCTGCGTGAGCACGAGCTTGTAGTTGCGCATCACTTCCTCGAAGTTGAGCTGGTCGCTCTCAAGGGCGGGGATGCCTTCGACCATGAGCGTGCCGGTGTTTTCGCAACGGCCGCCGTTGATGGCGAGCAGCAGGGCCTTGGCCAGGTTGCAGCGGGCGCCGAAGAACTGGATCTGGCGACCTATGTCCTGGAACGACACGCAGCAGGCTATGCCGTAGTCGTCGCTGTGGCGCACCTCGCGCATGAGGTTGTCGTTTTCATACTGGATGGAGCTGGTGTCGACCGAAACGCGGGCACAGAACTCCTTGAAGCCTTCGGGCAGCTCGGGGCTCCAGAGCACGGTGAGGTTGGGCTCGGGCGAGGGGCCGAGGTTGTAGAGTGTCTGCAGGAAGCGGAAGGAAGTCTTCGTCACTTTGGTGCGGCCGTCGTTGAAGCGTCCGCCCAGCGACTCGGTCACCCAGGTGGGATCGCCGGCGAAGATGTCGTTGTAGCTGCCCATGCGGAGGTGGCGCACCATGCGGAGCTTGATGACGAACTGGTCGATGAGCTCCTGGGCGAAGGTCTCGTCGATGAGGTTATGACGCAGGTCGTGCTCGATGTAGATGTCGAGGAACGACGACACGTTGCCGAGCGACATGGCGGCACCGTCCTGCTCCTTCACGGCGGCGAGGTAGGCCATATATACCCACTGCACGGCCTCCTGGGCGTTCTGTGCGGGACGGCTCAGGTCGAGTCCGTAATACTCGCCCATCACCTTGATGTCCTTGAGGGCCTTGATCTGCTCGGCCACTTCCTCGCGCAGACGGATGCGCTCGTCGGTCATGGGGCCGCCGAGGCTCTTCTTGTCGGCCTCCTTGGCTTCGATAAGACGGTCGATGCCGTAGAGGGCCAGGCGGCGGTAGTCACCGATGATGCGGCCGCGGGCATAGTTGTCGGGCAGACCGGTGAGGAAGCCGAGCGAACGGAAGCGGCGGATCTCTTCGGTGTAGATGTCGAACACGCCGTCGTTGTGCGTCTTGCGGTAGTTGGTGAAGATGTCCTTGACCTTGGGGCTCACCTGGCAGCCGTTTTCGGCGCAGGCCTTCTCCACCACCTTGATGCCGCCGAAGGGCTTGATGGCGCGGCGGAGGAGCTCGTCGGTCTGCAGGCCTACGATGAGTTCGTTGTCCTTGTCTATGTATCCGGCCTTGTGCGAGGTGATGGTCGACACGATGTCGGGGTCGAGCGAGCGGACGCCGTTGTTGGCACGCTCCTCCTCGAGCGCGGCCAGGCAGATGCTCCAGATTTTCTGCGTGCGCGTTGTCGGGCCCTGGAGGAAGGAGGCGTCGCCCTCGTAAGGGGTTATGTTACGGCGGACAAAGTCCGTCACATTGATACCTTGGCTCCACAGGCCGTCCGTAAAGTTTTTCAGAATGTCCATACAATTAAATAATTTGCAGGTTTGTTAAATGAGGTTGCAAAGTTAGCCTTTTTCCCGCACATGGCAAAGGACGGCGTAAGGAAAACTGTTTAAGGCACAAAGGTTTCCGACCGGCGGCATCCGCGGCTACGCGCCGCCACCGTTGCGTAACTCCTGACTTTAACATATTTAACTTTCCGCAACTTTCGGAGCAGGCCTTTTTCGAAATGCAATACGTGCATTTTCGTCCCGCGGTAACATATTTTAAAATGGAAGTAGTGCATTTCAAAATGCAGGTAGCACATTTTGCACTTCCACTACTTGCATTTTTCCGCAAAATAGGCCTTAAAGGCCCAATAAAAGGGGGCGGACCGCCGTGGTCCGCCCCCTCTGCTATTGCAAAGATACGAAATTTTCCACCCGAAAGCAAGAAATGTTAAAACGGCTGCCGGCAGTGCCGGCGCCACGCCTCGGCGGCACCCGCGAGCCAGTTGGCGTAGAACGTGCGGGCGGCGCCGGCCCACGTGTGGCGTATGGCCGACTGCGGATTGCCGGGCTCCGTGTAGTAATGAAGCGGTTCGGCAATGGGCAGGCCCTTGGCGAGGTCGCGGAGATACTCGCGGTGGAGCGTGTCGGGGGCATACTCCAGATGGCCGGTCACGTAGACGCGGCGCACGCCGCCCTCGCAGGCCACCCCCACGCCGCTCTCGGCGCTCTCGGCCAGCAGTTGCACGCCGGCGGCCGCCACCTCGGCGCCGCGCACCTCGGTGTGGCGGCTGCCTGGCATGGGAAAGGCGGGCGCGAGGCCGCGCATGAGCGGATGGGACGGCTGCACGACGCGCTGGTCGAAGAGGCCGAACTTCTTGGCCGCAAGGGCGTGCTTGGGCACGCCGTGGAAGTGGTAGAGGGCGGCCTGCGCGGCCCAGCACACGTAGAGGGTGCCGGCCACGTGGCGGTCGGCCCACGCGAAGATGCGGCAGAGCTGCGGCCAGTAGCGCACCTGCTCGAAGGGAAGGTGCTCCAGCGGCGCGCCGGTCACTATCAGACCGGCATAACGGCCGCCTTCAAAGATCTCGAAGTCGCGGTAGAAGGCGTCCATGTGGGCCTGCGGCGTGGTTTTGTATACCTGGCCGGCTATCCTGACCGGCAGCAGGGCCACATCGGTGCCGCCGGCGGAGAGCGCGCGGGCCATGTCGAGCTCCGTCACGGCCTTCTCGGGCATGAGGTTGAGCAGAAGCACGCGCGGCACGCCGGCGGGCAGACTGTCGGAACGGTCGGGGGCGTAGCCGGCCACGGCGCGGCCCTCGGCGCGCAGGGTGGCGGCGGCGGGCAGGTTGTGGGGAAGATATATCATCGGTGCGTCTTTAGGTTGAAACAAAGGCCGGCGCCGCGGTCTCGCCCGGAGGCGCGCGGCGCCGGCCTGCAAAGGGATCATGCGCGGCTTACCAGATGTCCACGCGCTTGGCCTTGGGCACGAAGAGGGCGTCGCCTTTCTTCACGTTGAAGGCCTTGTACCACGCGTCGATGTGGGGTAGCGCGCCGTTCACGCGCCAGCGGCCCGGCGAGTGGGGGTCCATCTTGTTGAGCATACGGAGCATGGCCTCGCGGGTGTTGTTGGCCCAGATGAAGCCGTAGCTGAGGAAGAAACGCTGTTCGGGCGTGAAGCCGTCCTTGACGCCGAGCGGCTGGGCCTTCATGGCGTCCTGCAGGGCGTCGAAGGCGATGTTGAGGCCGCCGTGGTCGGCAATGTTCTCGCCGAGGGTGAGCTGGCCGTTGGCCTTCATGTCGGGCAGCACGCTGATGTTGTCGAAGAAGTCCTTCATCACCTTGGTGCGGGCATGGAACTGTTCGTTGTCGCGCGCCGTCCACCAGTTGCGCAGATTGCCGTCCTTGTCGAACTGACTGCCCTGGTCGTCGAAACCATGCGTCATCTCGTGGCCTATCACTACGCCGATGGCGCCGTAGTTGCAGGCGTCGTCGGCCTCGGCGTTGAAGAAGGGCGGCTGCAGTATGCCGGCGGGGAAGCAGATCTCGTTGGTGGTGGGATTGTAGTAGGCGTTGATGGTCTGGGGCGTCATGAGCCACTCCGTGCGGTCGGTGGGCTTGTTGACGCGCTTGTCGATGTAGTAACGGCTCATGAACTGCGAGGCGCGCTCCATGTTCTCATAGTACGACAGACGCTCATCGATGTCCAGACCGGTATAGTCCATCCACTGGTCGGGGTAACCAACTTTCACGTAGAAGGCGTTGAGTTTCTCGTGGGCGGCCTTCTTGGTGTCCTCGCTCATCCACTTCTGGCCGTCGATGCGGCGGGCGAGCGCTTTCTGCAGATTGGTCACGAGCTGCACCATGCGCTGTTTCGACGACTCGGGGAAGTATTTCTCCACATAAAGGCGGCCTACGGCCATGCCGAGCGCGCCCTCCACGGCGCCTACGGCGCGCTTCCAGCGGGGACGGTCCTGCTCGGTGCCGCTCATGGCGCGGCTGTAGAAGTCGAAGCTTACGGCGCGGAAGTCGTCGCTGAGTTTGCCGGTAGCCCCGTCCACCACGCAGAAATAAAGATAGGCTTTCAGATTCTCGAGAGGCTCGTCGGCCAGTATCTTCTCCACCTCATGGATGGGCTCGGGCTGGTTGACGCTGATGCTCTCGAAGGCCGGTACGCCGTTGAGCAGGAAGAGGGTGCTCCAGTCGATGCCGGGATAGTCGTTGAGCAGTTGTCCGTAGGTCATCTTGTGATAGTTGCCCTCTACATCGCGCAGTTTCGTGGTGCTGTAAGAGGCGGTGGCTATGCGGGTCTCTACGGAGAGTACGCCCTCCATGGCCTTCTGGGCGGCAGCCTCGTCCTTGCCGGTCATGAGGAAAAGTTTCTTCACATACTGGCGATAGGCCTCGCGCACCTTGCGGGTAGGCTCGTCGTCGCCCAGATAATAGTCGCGCTCGCCCATGGCGATGCCGCCCTGGTTGACCTGCATCAGGTTGTAGCGCGAGTCCTTGAGGTCGGCGTCGCAGCCGAAGCCGAAGAAGCTGCCGACGCCCTTGGCCGAGAGGCGCGCCGCCTCATACTGCAGTTCGCGGCGGGAACTTATGCTGTCGACTGCCGTCAAGTATCTTTCGATGGGCTTGAAGCCCTCGGCATTGCGGCGCACGCTGTCCATGGCCAGACGGTAGAGGCCGCCTATCTTCTGCTCGAGCGTGCCGGCCTCCGCCTTCTTGGCGGCCATCTCCTCGATAAGCTCGCGCAGCTGCTTGCGGTTATTCTCCTGCAAAGCGTCGAACTGCGAATAGCGGGCGTACTCGGCCGTAAGGGGATGGGCCTTCATCCAGCCGCCGCCGGCATACTCGAAGAAATCCGTCCCGGGCTTGACGGACAGGTTCATGTTAGTCTTGTCGATGCCGGAACTCAATGTGTTCTGGGCCGACGCACCTGCAGTAGCCGCAAGGACTACTGCCGGCAAAATACTTCTTACATTCATAGTCATATTATATATAATAGTAAATTTTCCACTTATCCGAGGAACCCTTTCAGAGAGTTTCTCGCGAGTTTCTGCCTGTTTCGGGCGCAAAATTACCACTCTTTTCTGAAAAAATGATACTTTCTTCCAGCAAACGGACCGTTCGGACATCATTTTGTATAAATCGACGGCAGGAAGCATCCGCCGGCACACCTTCAAATATTTCACCGAAAAACTTGTCCGATTAAAATAAAAGCCATACCTTTGCACTCGCAATCGCAAGAGAGCGGTTGGTCTACATCGCGGAGTGGAGCAGTTGGTAGCTCGCAAGGCTCATAACCTTGAGGTCATCCGTTCGAGTCGGGTCTCCGCAACAAGGAAATGCGGTAACTACTTTATAAAAGTCAGTTACCGCCTATTTTTATTAAGACACATATAAATAGTCTCGAAATCCTCGCGTTTGAGACAGCTACGAATTTAGACAGAGTGTACATTTACGGTCACAGACTCACTCTACCGGAACAATTCTGTATCAGTTTATTATTCCTGAGTATGATTGTCCTTCTTCAGATAAATCATATCACGCAGTGTAACCCCTTCTTCGATAATCGGTTCAGGATAATTGTCTGTGAAGAAATCGGGAATACGATGGGAATAGGAATAGCCACAAGACTCATAAAACCGAAGAGTCGATGGTGTTTCTCCGGTTCCAAGAATAATCATATTTTGGGAATAATGACATTCGACATGCTCAAGCATCAAACGGCCATAACCTTGGCGTCTGAATCCGTCGGCAACGGCAATATTTTTGATCTCAACGGTATCCGCATCAAGACAGACCGCTACACAAACAGCCATTGGCACATCATTAAGAAAACCGACATAAAGAGAACCATGTCCAATATATCGGTCAATCATTGATCTCGATTCATCCCCTATCAGAAGTAGAGGAAGATATTGTTCCTTATTATCAGCAATCTCGATGATAACAAACTCAGCCCTGGTTTCCATATCATAAATTTAGTAATGTTTAGTGTCGCAGAAAGATTCCACAAGACTACTATAAAAGAAAAACCTGTAACTATAAATGCTACAGGTTTTAACGTTGATATACTTAGTATATCTGCGGAAAGAGAGGGATTCGAACCCCCGGAACAGTTACCCGTTCACCGCATTTCGAGTGCGGCCCGTTCGACCACTCCGGCATCTTTCCTTAAAACGGCAGCAAAGTTACAAGTTTTTTCGTAACCGGCAAACGTTACCCCCTTATTTTTTGTAACGTTTGTTCAATCCTACCACTATTTCGTTTGTTATGTCGAGCTTCGGATCGGCATAAAGAGCCGCAGCCTTATATACGATCATGGCATACTTCTTGCTTTTATTGTACTCTGCCAAAAAGTGGTTGACACTATCCTGCAGGGCCTGGTCTATCTCATTCTTCTTGGCTTCCAGTTCCTGCTGGGCCTGCAAGAGATAACGCTGATAGGCCTCCTGCTGCTGCATGAATTTCTTTTCCTCTGCCTGATACTGCTCCGGCGTGGAGATCTGACCGTTCTGCATGCGTTTCTGCACACTGGCCTGCAGCTGCTGCAAAGCCTGTTCCTTCTGCTGAACAGCCGCCTGCTGGCTTTTCTGCAAGGCTTCAAGTTCGGCACGCTTGTCTATGCAGAACTGATATTTTTCCTGCAAGGTATCGGCGTCGACATAAGCCAGTGCGCCGTTTTTCATATCGACATTAGCTGCAGCAGGCGACACGTTTTCTTTCTTGTCGCCACAGGCTGAAAAAAGTACCACACTGCCTGCTGCGATCACGAGGAGTTTGCTGAATGTTGTCATATACATATTTAATTATTATAATTTCTGATTATTCGATATCAATCATGGTGGTGAAGCCCCTTCTCCGTCCGGCTTTCCTCCCTTACGGCATGGCGCCGCTCACGACGGTCGGCTGCATCAAGCGCCTGAACGCAATGAATACCTTTCTTGTTCAAATGCTTATTCCCGTCGATATGCGTATGCACAAAACGCTTGCCGAAGAAGAGCCGCACACACAAAAAGACGATGCCGGTTGCAATAATTAACAATGAAAAAAGGAAGACCTCTAACATTTCTTATTATTTTTGCATAAATTCCTTGCAGGACTACTACGGCCCCACGTACCGTTCTCACTGCAAATATACGCCAAAGCCTTCACATAGAACATTAAATACATCAAAAAACTTATTAATCATGAACAATATGACCTCTCTGCAACCGAGCATCGTGTTCGATTGTTTCGAAGAAGTAACGAAAGTGCCCCGCCCTTCGAAAAAGGAAGAAAAAATGATAGCCTTCCTCACAAAGTTCGGCAACGACCTCGGTCTGAAGACCGTTGTGGACGAGACCGGCAATGTACTGATAAGCAAACCGGCCACAAAGGGATACGAACACTGCAAGACGGTAATCCTGCAAAGCCACATGGACATGGTATGCGAGCCGAGCGACGGCAGCTTCGACTTCGACAACAATCCCATCGAGACCGTTGTAGAGGGGGAATGGCTCAAGGCAAAAGGCACTACGCTGGGCGCCGACGACGGCATAGGCGTAGCCATGCAGATGGCCATACTGAAGAGCGACGACATCGAGCACGGGCCCATCGAGTGCGTCTTCACCCGCGACGAAGAGACCGGACTAACCGGAGCCATGGGTATGAAGCCGGACTTCATGAGCGGCGAACTGCTCATCAACCTCGATTCGGAAGACGAAGGACAGATATTCGTAAGCTGCGCCGGCGGCGCCCGTACTACGGCCGAGTTCGACTACGAAGAAGAGGCCCTGCCCGAGGGATACTATACCTTCCGCGTAGAGGTGAAGAGCCTCACAGGCGGACACTCGGGCGACGACATCAACAAGAAGCGGGCCAACGCCAACAAGGTACTCGTGCGCTTCCTCTGCGACGAGATGGCCAAAATGGACCTGCGCCTCGTGGACATACAAAGCGGCGGCCTCCACAACGCTATCCCCCGCGACGGATATGCCGTATGCGCCGTTCCCATGAAAGAGAAAGAGCAGGTGCGTATAGACCTTAATATATATCAGGCCGTCATCGAGGAAGAATTTTCGGTGACTGAAAAGAATTTCTCCATGACACTCGAAAGCGTCGGACCCGCCTCTTCGGCCATCAAATCCGAAACCGCCAGCCGTATGCTCCTCGCCCTGCGCGCCGTCCACAACGGCGTCTTCGCCATGAGTCAGGATCTCGACTGGCTGGTAGAGACTTCCTCCAACCTGGCCAGCATCCGCAAGTCCGAAGGCAAAGTCATCGTCACCACCAGTCAGCGTAGCAGCGTGCCGAGCGCCCGCGAGAACATGAGTGCCACCGTACGCGCGGCTTTCGTTCTGGGCGGTGCGCGCGTAGAAACGAACGAAGGGTATCCGGGCTGGAAGATGAATCCTGACAGCGAACTGCTGAAGATAAGCCGGGAGAGCTACGTGCGGCTCTTCGGCAAGGAACCGAAAATCCTCGCCATCCATGCCGGTCTGGAATGCGGTCTTTTCAGCGAGAAATATCCCGGTCTCGACATGGTGAGCTTCGGCCCCACCCTGCGCGGCGTCCACTCGCCCCAAGAGAAGCTGCTCATCCCCACCGTACAACTGGTATGGGACCATCTGCTTGACATTCTCAAAAACATCCCGGCTGTGTGACCGGCCGGAACCTACACATACGAGCACTTTTCATCCGACGAAACATGCGCCACTACTCTTTCCACACTCTCACGAAGCTGCTCCTCTGCACATGGAGCGGCTTCGTTGTCCTGTGTATGCTTGCAGCCTGCATGGGCGACGAGGAATACAGCACCTCACCCAACGACCGGCTAAGGTTCTCCACCGACACGGTGAACTTCGACACCATCATCAGCGGACAGCCCACAAGCACCTACTCCTTCATGGTGTACAATCCGGCCAAGAAGGCGCTGCGCCTCTCGCAGGTGTATCTGGAAAAGGGCACGGAGTCGGACTTTGTGGTCAATGCCGACGGCACGTATCTTGAGGGAGGCCACGCCGAGAATCTGGAAATACCGGGGCGCGACAGCCTGCGCGTGTTTCTCTTCGCCAACACCCCCGAACAGGACAGCGACGAGCCGGTAAAGACAAAAGACAAGCTCGTGTTCGTTACGGAGGCCGGCGTGCGGCAGGAGGTCGTACTGGAAGCCGCCGGACAGGCAGTCATCCCCCTTGATGCCAAGGTACTGCTCACCGACACGCTACTCGACGCCCGCCGCCCTTACCAGATTCGCGACAGTCTGGTAGTAGGTCGCGACGCAACCCTTACCATCGGTCCGGGTGTACGGCTCTATTTTCATCCGAAGGCCAGTCTGATTGTCCATGGCACGGTGAAGGCTCAAGGCACGGTGCAGGCGCCCATCGTCATGAGAGGCGACCGGCTCGAAAATATGTTTTCACAACAATCCTACGACCGTATTCCCGGCCAGTGGGGAGGTATCACTCTGACAGGAAGCAGTTACGGCAATCACTTCGACCATTGCGATATTCACAGCGGCACCTACGGCATCCGTTGCGACTCGTCCGATGTCTCCCGCGAGAAATTGCGGTTGGAAAACAGCATTATCCACAACACCTCGGGCGATGTACTCTATGCCCGCTCCTCGCAACTGTTCGTGGGCAACAGCCAACTGACCAACGCCGGAGGCAACTGCGTGACGCTGCGGGGCGGCGACGCGAACTTCGTTCACTGCACCATCGCCAATTTCTACGCCTTCGCCGGCGGCCGCGGCGTAGCGCTGGACTACAGCAATACGGACGGGAACGTGCGCCTGCCGCTCTACGCCGCCCACTTCGCCAACTGCATCATCACAGGCTACTCTTCCGACGAAATCATGGGCAGCCAGTCCGACCGTTACAAGGATGATCCCTTCAACTACCGTTTCGACCACTGCCTGCTCTGCACGCCGCAAGCCGAAAGCGAGGACATCGTCAGTTGCCTGTGGGACAACGACAAGGACGGCCATGCCGTGTGGCGTGAGGAGAACTTCGCGCCGCGCTTCGACCTGCAGCGGCTCATCTTCACCTTTGCTCTCGACCCACAGTCGCAGGCTGTAGGAACGGCCGACCCAGACATCACGCGCCGCTACTACCCTGCCGACCGTCTCGGCCGGGAGCGCCTGACGGACGGCAAGTCCGACATGGGCTGCGAGAAATACGTTCCGCAGAAAGAAGGGGACGAAGACCAGACAAAACAATAAGAAAAGACCAAACTCCATTATTCTCTTTTTAAAAACATCATGCCCACAAACAATAAAGGAAAGCGCCCCGCCAAACAGCAACAGGCGCCGGTCACCGACGACTTCGGACATTTGCAGCCGCAGGCGCCCGAATTGGAGAAGGTTGTGCTCGGCGCGCTGATGATAGAGAAGGACGCCTACTCTCTCGTCAGCGAAATACTCCGCCCCGAGAGTTTCTACGAACCGCGCCACAGGCTCATCTATGAGGCCATACGGCAGCTCAACATCGAGCAGAAGCCTGTCGACATACTCACCGTGGCCGAACAGCTGAAGTTCACCGGCCACCTCGAAGAAGTAGGCGGGCCGTTCTACATCACCCAGCTGAGCGGCATGGTAGCCTCGTCGGCACATATAGAATACCACGCGCGCATCATCGCCCAGAAGTTTCTCGCCCGCGAGCTCATCACCTACACCAGCGGCATACAGACCAAGGCATTCGACGCCACGCAGGATGTGGACGACCTCATGCAGGAGGCCGAGGGACGGCTCTTCGAAATATCGCAGCGCAACCTGAAGAAGGACTACACACAGATAGACCCCGTCATCAACGACGCCTACAACATGTTGCAGCAGGCGGCCGCACGCAGCGACGGACTCAGCGGCATCGCCAGCGGATTCCACGAGCTCGACAAGATGACGAGCGGATGGCAGAACTCCGACCTCGTCATTCTGGCGGCCCGTCCGGCCATGGGTAAGACGGCCTTTGCCCTGAGCATGGCCAAGAACATCGCCGTAGACCAGAAGATTCCCGTAGCCTTCTTCTCGCTCGAAATGGCCAACGTTCAGCTTGTCAACCGTCTCATCGTCAACGTGTGCGAAATCACCGGCGAGAAAATCAAGAGCGGACAGCTCGCCCCCTACGAGTGGGGACAGCTCGACCACCGCATCAAGGAACTCTACGGCGCACCGCTCTTTGTGGACGACACTCCCTCGCTCTCCGTCTTCGAACTCCGCACCAAGGCCCGCCGGCTGGTACGCGAACACGGCGTGAAGCTCATCATGATCGACTACCTCCAGCTGATGAACGCCTCGGGCATGAGTTTCGGCAGCCGTCAGGAAGAGGTGTCGACCGTAAGCCGCTCGCTCAAAGGACTTGCCAAAGAGCTCAACATCCCCATCCTGGCCCTCTCGCAGCTCAACCGTGGCGTGGAGAACCGCGGCGGCCCCAACGAGAACGCCGCCGAAGCCAAGCGCCCGCAGCTCTCGGACCTGCGCGAATCGGGCGCCATTGAGCAGGACGCCGACATGGTGCTTTTCATCCACCGTCCGGAGTACTACCGCATATTCTCCGACCCGCAGGGACGCGACCTGCGCGGAAAGGCTGAGATCATCATAGCCAAGCACCGTAACGGTGCCGTCGGCGATGTGCTCCTTACGTTCAAGGGCCAGTATGCACGCTTCCAGAACCCCGACGACGATCTCGTCATACCGCGTCCCGGCGAGGACAACGGCATGATAAGCGGCACTTTGCCACAGGCCGACGCCGGCACTCCGCCGCCGCCCGACGCCGTTCCCTTTGCCCCGCCCTCGAGCGAGGTTCCTTTCTGACAGCGCCATGCGCACCCACAGCGACCGGCAAGGCTCCCGCGGCCTTGCCGGTCGCTCTGCGTCGGCGGCACGGTTACCGGCCGGAAGATGAAAACTTAATACTTTTGAAACATATTCTACATACAGGTGAAACAACTTATAGTTTCCTTTGCATACAAGCAAATCACCATCGCGCCGGTGCGAGGCCTCCGCCGCCATCCGGCCGATACAAAAAAGAAAGTATTATGAACACGCTTCTCATCCTGCTCCTCTTCGCAGCCTCCTTCTACTTCATCATCCCCGCCCTCCTGCTCTGGGCGATGCACCGGAAGCACAACTTCGGGAACCGCACCGTGAAGCAGATTGAAGAATAAGCGGTGCGACAGCCGCAACCGCGAAAGAAATGATTAACTTTGTAGCATGACATGCAACCGCCTCAAAGAAAACCCAAGGACATGAACCACGAACCATCTCCCGCCTACATCCCCGCGCCCGGACGCTACGCGGCGATGAAGTACAACCATTGCGGCCGCAGCGGCCTGTCGCTGCCGGCCATATCGCTCGGACTGTGGCACAACTTCGGCGCCGCCGACTGTCCCGAAACAGCCGCCGCGATGATAAGATACGCCTTCGACCACGGCATCACGCACTTCGACCTCGCCAACAACTACGGCCCGCCGCCGGGCAGCGCCGAGGAATGTTTCGGACGCATCATGCGCCGCGACTTCGGCGGTCTGCGCGACGAGATGATCATAGCCTCCAAGGCCGGACACGACATGTGGCCCGGCCCCTACGGCGGCAACAGCTCGCGCAAAAGTATCATGGCGAGCATCGACCAGAGCCTGCGGCGGACAGGACTGGAATATTTCGACATCTTCTACTCTCACCGCTACGACGGCCAGACGCCGGTGGAGGAGACGATGCAGGCGCTGGCCGACATCGTGCGCAGCGGCAAGGCACTCTATGTAGGTCTGTCGAAATACCCGGCCGAAGCGGCGCGACGGGCCTACAAATATCTCAAGGCCGAATGCGTGCCGTGCGTGGTGAGCCAGTACCGCTACAACATGTTCGAGCGTCAGCCCGAAACCGACGCCCTGCCGCTGGCCGCCGCCCACGGGTCGGGCTTCATCGCCTTCTCGCCGCTGGCGCAGGGACTGCTCACGAACAAATACCTGCACGGCATTCCCGAAGACTCGCGGGCGGCGCGGCCGACGGGCTTTCTGAAGACGGAACAGGTGACGCCCGCCAAAGTAGCCGCCGCGACGCGGCTCGACGCACTGGCCGGACAACGCGGACAAAGCCTGGCGCAGATGGCGCTGCAATGGACGCTGCGCGACGAACGGGTGACCTCGGTGGTGGTGGGAGCCAGCAGCGTGAAACAGCTGGCCGACAATCTGGCGGCGCTCGACGGCCCGGCCCTCACACCCGGCGAACTGGCGGAAATCGACGCCGCACTGTCTGCCGCGGAACAAGGATGAAGGCAACGGCCCGGCCTCGAAGCCGGAAAGGGCCTGCAGTCCGTTTTTCTTCGTTACTTCATAAACATTTATCAATCAACATTTTTCACTAAAAGGTACTGGTCGTCGAAAAAGCACTACTTGGTGTTGCAAAAAGCATTACTTGGATTTTTTACACGAGTAAGTGCTTTTTAAATTCCAAGTAGTGCTTTTTTCGGCCCCTTTTACACCCCTTCCAAAAGGCCCTCTTCCGCGCAGCGGCCGACGACGCCGAAGTTTCACGGCGGGCCGCCCGACTTATAGACAGAACTAGTTATCATACAGATAGATAAGTTAAAATATAACTTTTACTTCGGAAAACGCCTCGTTCGGCAAGCGTGGGATAAAGAAGCCCGTTCAGAATCCTAAAAAACATCAATAGAGGGCCGGGAGAACAGCCTGCGGCAAAAAGATTTTGAAGATGTGCAATAAAAATGTAATTTTGCCGTTAGTTTCTCAGTAGATTTATGCGCCGGCCGCAAGGCGGCGCCCTCATCGCACAGTCATGATAGAATACATAAAAGGCGCGCTGGACGAACTGACGCCGACCTTCGCCATAGTGGAAGCGGCAGGCGTGGGCTACCAGCTCATCATTTCACTCAACACATACTCGGCCATCCAAGGCAAAAGGGAGGTGCGGCTCTACGCCTACGAGGTGATACGCGAAGACGCCCACCTGCTCTACGGCTTCGCCTCGAAGGCGGAGCGCGAACTCTTCACGCTGCTCGTCAGCGTGTCGGGCATCGGCGGACAGACGGCACGCATGATTCTCTCGGCCTTCACGCCGGCCGAACTGGCGGGCATCATCCGCGAGGAAAACGTGCGCGCACTCAAGAGCGTGAAGGGCATAGGCCCCAAAGCCGCGCAGCGCATCATCGTCGACCTGAAAGACAAGATAAGCCTCGACACGGGCACGGAGACCGGCATGCCGGCCGGGAACGACGCCGGGACGGCCGCCTCGCGCGAGGTGGTGGACGAGGCTGTGGCGGCGCTGACCATGCTGGGCTTCCCGCCGGCGCCGTCGCAACGGACGGTGCTTCAAATCGTCAGAAACGAGCCGTCACTGCCCGTGGAAATGATCATAAAACAGGCGCTCAAGATGCTCTGACCGGTATCTCCGCCGCCTTATTCCCATATCTACCCCTCCAATACCGACACTCAATTGCGCTTCTCCGCCAAAATATGTTTTTCGCTCCTGCTGCTGACGGCCGTCGCCGCTATGGCGGGTCGTGTGGCCGGCATCATGCCGTCCGGCCGCGACATCGCCCGCACGGCCGGACAGGCATCCGACGCACCGCAGGCCGAAGCGCCCGACTCGCTGAAACCGCGCTATAAAGTAAGGCGCACCGCGGCACAGGACATGAACGACGACCGGCGCGGCAGTGCCGACCTGAAGGATCCGGAGAACCTGCACACGGAGGTGTACTACGACGAGCGGACAGGCACCTACCGCTTCGGTACCAAACTTGGTGACAACTTTCTCGAAGCGCCCTTCTACATGACGGCCGAGGAATACCACAAATGGAGCAGCAAACGCTCTCTGCAGGCCTACTACCGCAACAAGAACGCCGAAGACTTCAAGCAGCAGGGCAAGGACAAGTTCGACTTCACCGACATGCAGTTCGACCTCGGCCCGGCCAACAAGATATTCGGCCCGGGCGGCGTACGCATCAAGACACAGGGCTCGGCCGAACTGAAAATAGGCGCCAACACACGCTTTGTGGACAACCCCTCGCTGGCCGAACGTAACCGCAAGGTGTTCGGCTTTGACTTCGACGAGAAAATAAACCTCAGCGTCAACGGCAAGGTGGGCGACAAGGTCAACCTCGACTTCAACTACAACTCGGAGGCGACCTTCAACTTCGACACGCAGAACCTGAAACTGCGCTACGAAGGGAAGGAGGACGAAATCATCAAGCTCATCGAGGCCGGCAACGTATCGCTGCCGTCAAACTCCTCGCTCATACGCGGCGCGTCGTCGCTCTTCGGCATACGCACCGACCTGCAGTTCGGCAAACTGAAGCTGCAGACGGTCGTTTCGCAGAAGAAGTCGAGCAGCCAGAGCGTCAGTTCGAAAGGCGGCGTGCAGCTCACCAGTTTCGAGTTCTCGGCCGACAACTACGACGAAAACCGTCACTTCTTTCTTTCCCACTACTTCCGCGACCGCTACGATGACAACATGGCCCAACTGCCCAACATCGTGTCGGGCATCACGGTCAACCGCGTGGAAGTATGGGTGACCAACAAGACGGGCGTAACGACCAACACGCGCAACATCGTGGCCTTCACCGACCTGGGCGAGCACGACCGCATCAGCAATCCTCTATGGGCGCCCGGAGCCGACAGCAATCCGGCCAACTCCTCCAATACGCTCTACGCCACACTGACATCGGTGCTGGCACCGGCGCGCGACATCAGTGCCACGACCAATACGCTCGACGGAGCGGGCCTGGTGGGCGGAACGGACTATGAGAAACTCGAGACGGCGCGCCTGCTCGGCAGTTCGGAGTACATTCTCAACAGCTCGCTGGGATACATCTCGCTCAAGTCGACCCTGCAGCCGGACCAGGTGTTGGCCGTGGCTTACGAATACACCTACCGCGGACAGCGCTACCAGGTGGGCGAATTTTCGACGGATGTCAAGGACAATCAGGCGGCACTTTTCGTGAAATCGCTGAAGAATACGGCCAACACGCCGCAGATGGGCAACTGGGACCTCATGATGAAAAACGTCTACTCGCTCGGGGCTTCGTCGGTGCAGAAGGAGAAGTTCAAACTCGACATAAAGATACTGAGCGATACCACAGGCGTGTATCTCTCCTACCTGCCCGAACCGGGACTGAAAGACCGCAAGATCCTTTCGCTCGTAGGCCTCGACCGGCTCGACAATAACAACCGCCGCAACCCGAACGGCTACTTCGACTATGTGGAGGGCTATACCATCGACGCCACCAACGGCCGCGTCTACTTTCCCGTAGTGGAACCCTTCGGACGCTATCTGCGCAGCGTTATCAACAACGACGCCACGGCCGACAAGTACGTGTTTCAGGAACTGTACGACTCCACGCGCACCGTGGCACGGCAAATCGCCGAAAAGAACAAGTACATCATCACCGGACAATACAAGGCCAGCAAAAACAACGAGATACAGCTCGGCGCCATGAACATACCCCACGGCTCCGTAGTCGTAACGGCCGGCGGCATGACGCTTATGGAGGGCACGGACTACCGCGTGGACTACAGTTCGGGCATCGTGACCATCCTCAACCAGAGTCTGCTCGACGCCGGCACGAATATCAACGTAAGCCTGGAAAGCGACACCAACTACGGCATGCAGCGCAAGACGATGATAGGCTTCAACTGGCAGTATGACTTCTCCAAGTCGTTCCAGATAGGCGGTACGCTCATGCATCTCGGCGAGAAGCCGCTCACCACCAAAGTGGCCATGGGCAGCGAACCTCTCAACAACACGATATGGGGCTTCAACCTTTCGTGGAAAAAACAGAGCCAGTGGCTCACGAATATGCTCGACAAGCTGCCCATACTCAACTGCACGCAGCCTTCGAGCATCAACTTCACGGCCGACTTCGCGCAGCTCATTGCCGGCAAGAACAAGGGGGCACAGGGCAACGCCTCCTACATCGACGACTTCGAAAACGCCAAGAACGAAATAGACATATCCAACCCCAAGGAATGGACACTGAGTTCCGTGCCCTCGCTCTTTCCCGAATCGAAATACACCGGCGATGTGCGTTACGGATACAACCGCGCGTTGCTCGCATGGTACTACATCGATCCGCTCTTCACCCGCCGTTCGTCGTCCATTACGCCGGGACATATCAAAGGCGACCTCAAGCAGCTTTCCGATCCCGATGTAAGGGAAATATACAAGAACGAGCTCTTCCCCAACAAACAGATAAGTTTCAAGGAATCGTCCACGCTCAATGTGCTCAACCTGGCATACTATCCCGACGAGCGCGGCCCCTACAACCTCGACCCCGCACTCGACCGCAACGGTCGGCTGACCAACCCGGAAAAGCGGTGGGGCGGCATGATGCGCAAGCTCGAGACTTCCGACTTCGAGACAGCCAACATCGAATACATAGAATTCTGGCTGATGGACCCCTTCCTGAAAGCGCGTCTGGAGGGCAAGCCGCTCCAATCGGGCGATCTCTACTTCAACCTCGGCGAAATAAGCGAGGACATACTCAAGGACGGCAAGAAGTTCTATGAGAGCGGACTGCCCGTAGACGACGACCCGACGCAGTACACCGAGACCGTATGGGGGCGCGTACCGACGCAAAACAGCATTACCTATGCCTTCAACACCTCGAGCGGCGCACGGCAGAAGCAGGATGTGGGATACAACGGACTTACCTCCGAACAGGAGCGTACTTATCCCGCCTACCAGCAATTCCTCAGCCAGATTCAAGGCATCGTAAGGCCGGAGGTCTATGACTCTATTCTGGCCTCTCCCTCGGCCGACCGGTATCATTACTTCAGAGGCAGCGACTTCGACGAGGCGCGTACCTCCATCCTCGACCGTTACAAGCGCATCAACAACCCCAACGGCAACTCCGTAGACTCCGAACACTCGCCCGAAAGATACAGCACGGCCTACAAGACAACGCCGGATGTGGAGGACATCAACCAGGACTATACGCTCAACGAATACGAGAAATATTTCCAATATCGCGTGCGAATCTCGCCCGAAGCCATGACCGTAGGCCAGAACTTCATTGTGGACAAGCGCGAATACACCACGACGGGCCGAGACGGCAACAAACTGGAAATGCGCTGGTACCTCGTGCGCATCCCCATCGACCAGTATGAAAAGAAAGAGGGCAACATCAGCGATTTCTCGAGTATCCGTTTCATGCGCGTATTCATGACGGGATTCTCCGCCCCGGTGGTACTGCGTTTCGGCACCTTCAACCTCGTGCACGGCGAGTGGCGCGGCTACGAGCAGGCACTCTACACCGGTAAGGCTCCCGACATCAGCGGACAGCTGAGCGTGTCGGCCGTCAACTTCGAGGAGAATAACGAAAAGACCCCCGTCAACTATGTGCTGCCGCCGGGTGTGAGCCGTGTAATAGACCCCGGACAGGAACAGATACTGCAAAACAACGAGCAGGCACTCGCGCTGACGGTCAAGAACCTGGCCTCGGGCGACGCACGCGCCGTCTACAAGAACACCACACTCGACCTGCGGCGCTACAAGCACCTGCAGATGTTCGCCCATGCCAACCGCCTGCCTGAAGACAATACGCTCGAAGACGGACAGACGAGCATATTCATACGCCTGGGCTCCGACTACAAGAGCAACTTCTACGAATACGAAATTCCGCTCAAGGTGACGCCCGAAGGCAACTACACCAACGGCCCCGTCGGCCAACGCATCGTATGGCCTGAAGAGAATATGCTCGACATAGACCTGTCGCTCTTCACAGCCCTCAAGCGCAACCGTAACAAGCAGAAGGCGCTGGGCCTCGGCAGCTACGCCCAATTGTACAGCGAATACGATCCCGACAAGCCGGGCAACAAGATAAGCGTCATGGGCAACCCCTCGCTCGGAGAGGTGCGCACCATCATGATCGGCGTACGCAACAATTCACGCGCGGTGAAGAACGTGGAAGTATGGGCCAACGAACTGCGCCTGCAGAACTTCTCGAACAAAGGCGGCTGGGCGGCGCAAAGTTCTCTGAACATCCAGTTGTCGGACTTTGCCTCCGTCAACCTCAACGGTCACATAGAGACCGACGGCTTCGGCGGGCTGGAAGAGGGCATAAGCCAACGCCGCGACAACAGCCTCTACCAATACAGCGTCACCACGAACGTGGAAGCCGGCCGTTTCCTGCCCGAAAAAGTCAAACTGAAGGCCCCCGTCTACTACTCCTACAGCAAGGAAAAAACCGTGCCGCGCTACAATCCGCTCGACTCAGACATGGAGATGGACGAAGCGCTTGACGGACTGGCTACCGAGAGCCAGAAGGATTCCTTGCGCAATATCGCCGACAAGGTCATCATCAACAAGAATTTCAGCCTCTCGGGCGTCCGCTTCGACATCGCTACGAAGCGTCATCCCATGCCCTACGACCCTGCCAACTTCTCGTTCAGCTACGCCACAAGCAGCCGCCACACCACCGGCGAGACTACGGCCTGGGAGAAGGATCAGGACTGGAAGTGGAACCTCAACTACAACTATTCGCCCAACCTCAAGGCCTACGAGCCCTTCAAGAAGCTGAAGGGGAAAAGCAAATGGCTGAAGTTTGCCAAGGAACTCAACTTCAATTTCCTGCCGCAGAATGTTTCGTTCAACTCCGACATCGTGCGCAACTACTACGAGTTACAGGAACGCGACCTCGAGAATCCCGACAACAAGAGCCTGCCCCTGACATGGTCGAGCGACTTCCGCTGGCACCGCACCTTCAACCTGCGCTGGGACCTCACCAAGAGTCTGCACGCTTCGTTCGCCTCGGGCACGAACGCCGAAATAGAACAACCCTACACGGCCGTCAACAAAGATCTCTTCCCCGACCGTTATGCGGCGTGGAAGGACTCCGTTTGGACGAGTATACGCAACATGGGCACCCCCCTGAGCTACCAGCAGAACTTCGACGCCTCGTGGCAGCTGCCGCTGAACAAGCTGCCCGTATTCGACTGGCTGACATCCGACGTGAAGTACGCCGCAACCTACAACTGGGAGCGCGGCGCCGACCTGGACGACGGCACTTCCATGGGCAACACCATAGCCAACTCACGCACCGTTTCGGCCAACGCCCGCCTGCGTATGGAGACCCTCTACAACCACGTGCCTTTCCTCAAGAAGGTCAACCGCAAGTACGCCTCAACCTCCAGCAGCAAGCCCGACAAGCCCAAGAACTTTGTCAAGGAGGTGCAGCTGAAAGCCGACACCACCCTCACCGTGCAGCACAACCTCAAGAGCAAGAAGCTGCGCGTAGTGGCCATCACCCCCGACGGCAAACGTTACGCCCTGCGCTACAAGACGGACGACAACAACCGCATCACCATCGAAAACCGCGACACGACGCGTCTGAAACTTACCGTCACGCCCCGCCGCGACAAAGAGCAGCAGACATGGTACAAGGCTCTGCAGCTGACCACCCGCACGCTCATGATGGTGCGCAACGTGAGCGTGGCATACACCAACAAGCACAACATGACGCTGCCCGGCTTCCTTCCCCGCGTGGGCGATTATTTCGGCCAGCACAGCGACGGCGGCCTGCAGCCCGGTCTCGACTTCGCCTTCGGCTTCACCGGCGAGAGCTACATACGCCGCGCCGCCGACCGCGGCTGGCTGCTCAGCAACGACAGCGTCATCACCCCCGCCACAACCAACGCTCTCGAGGATCTGCAGATACGTGCCTCGCTCGAGCCCTTCCGCGACCTGAAAATAGAGCTCAACGCCAGCCGTAGCGTCAACGAGGCCCGCAGCATACAATATATGTATGAGGGAATGCCCACCACACAGACGGGCAGCTTCACCATGACGACCATCTCGCTGAAGTCGGCCTTCGAAAAGACAGGAACGGCCGACAACGGCTACAAGAGCAAAGCCTTCAGCAAGTTCGTAGGCTCGCTCGACGCCTACCGCCAGCGCGTGGAGCGGCAATACACCGGTGCCGTCTATCCCGAGGGAACCACGCTCGCCGGGCAGCCCTACGATCCCGCCAACGGCGGCGTCGACCAATATGCCCCCGAGGTGATGATACCCGCCTTCCTCAACGCCTACGCCGCCGGCGGTTCGTCGCTCGACATATTCCCCACCCTCACCCGCCTGCTGCCCAACTGGACACTCACCTACAGCGGACTGTCCAAGCTGCCCCGCATGAAGAAAGTCTTCAAGAACTTCAACATCAACCACGGCTACAAGAGCATCTACGCCGTAGGATCGTACAATACCTTCACCTCCTACCGCGAATACATGAACGGCTTCGGTTTCGTGCAGGACGTGACCACCGGCAATCCCGTGCCGAGCTGCATGTTCGACATCTCTACCGTGAGCATCAACGAGAGCTTCTCGCCGCTCGTGGGCATCGACATGACCTTCCTCAACAACCTCACCGCCAAGGTGGAGTACCGCAAGACGCGCGTGCTCACCCTCAGCATGACCTCGCAGCAGATCACCGAGACACGCTCCAACGACCTCGTCATCGGCATGGGCTATAAAGTGGCCGGCCTCGACCTCTTCGCCCCAAAACGGACGGTGCGCACCAAAAAGCGCGGCAGCAAGCAGCAACAGGAGGAGGAGAAGAAAAAATCCACGGCCAACCGCGGATTCTCCAACGACCTCAACCTGCGCCTCGACTTCTCGCTCCGCAACCAGAGCGCCCTCAACCGCGACATCATCACCACCGTCACCCAAGCCACCAGCGGCAACAAGGCCGTGCAGGTGTCCTTCTCGGCCGAATATGCCCTGAGCAAGTTCCTCACCCTCACGGCCTACTACGACCGACAGATGAACAAACCGCTGCTCACCTCCTCGTCCTATCCCACCATCACGCAGGACTTCGGCGTAAGCCTCAAGTTCATGCTCAACCGATAGGCCGGAACACCCCGAAACACCCCTTCGAAAAAGCATTACTTGGAATTTAAAAAGCACTTACTCGTGTAAAAATTCCAAGTAATGCTTTTTCGCACACGAGTAAGTGCTTTTTCCCGATCAACGAATAGCCGCATAACTAACTATCAATAAATAGTTTGACGAATAGCCTTTTTTTCATCCTCCGACACACTTTCTCACACATCCGCCTATCCCTCTCCGCCTTCCATCAAAGACATAAATGAACACTCATAAAAACAATAAATGTTAAAAACGGGGGGGTGAAAAATCAACCAATCAAAATTATTACCTTTGCCGGCACAATAAAGGAACTGACATACCGAAAGTATCCCGCGATAATCTCCGGAAAGGGAGCCATAAGCGGGTTATTTCCGCATATACGCGTACTTCTCACTCTTTGAAAAGACAAATACAAAAAAACTTCAAATAATTTTTTAACACTTCATGAAACATTCTATTCTTCTATGCTCACTGTTGTTGACTGCCGCCGGCACGGTGAAAGCACAAACCACCACCCCCATCACCAGCGTGGACGAACTGAGCGAGACCAACAACAAGGTATTGTATTACATAACGACAGCCGATGCTGCGCGCGGTTCTCTTTATGCCCCCTTTGTTGACGGGACATCCAACGGCGAACTTGCAGTAGCCGGATCAACATACAATATGCAAGGTTACACCAATTACAGAGCCGTCACCAAAAGTGCGTCGGATGTGCAACAGCAATTTGCCCTGATTACATATCAGAACAAGTTGTACCTGTACTGCCCTGCCGCCGGAAAATTCTCATATAAGGAAAACAGCACTGCAGGACTTACCTCTGAAGCCGCAAACATAAACTATGTTACAGTTACTTCCCGCAATGCTAATTTCGAGATCAAATATAACGGCACCTCCAGACTTACCTTCTCAAACTCTGGCGGACACAGAAACGCGATATTTACCGGTAATGCCAGTACTGATAACGGCAATGCCATGATCATCTCGAAGATTGGAGGAAGCGAAGCCGGAAGTTCACTCTCGATGAGCGATGCCCAGTTCGAAACAGCCATGGGCATTCTCCGCAAAATCACCCTGAAAGAACTGGCCGACAGAGGCGACAGCCTGCTGACAGCACACGGCGAAACCGAAGCCGGCTACCCCAACGCCACCGCACGCGGAACGCTCCAAGCCGCCATCAGCGAAGCCCGTGCCGGCATCAGCGCCACTACAGCCACCACCGACGCAGACCTCACGACTATGCAGCAGGCCATCGACGCCTACTACGCCACTACGGAGGTTAACCTCCCCGCCGACGGTAAAGTTTACAGAATCAAGGCAAAATTTGAAACCGGCGTACATTTGTATATCAAATATGACGAAAACAACAGACGCTTGAACGTTGCCAGCGCCGTATCAAGCGACAACTCCGACTTATTTATCTGCAAGCATCTCGGCGACAACACGGTGGCCCTCGTCAACCCTCTCAAAGGATTCCTTATATATTATGCAGACGGCAAGAGTGGCAGAACAGGCAACTCGACCGGATTCGATATTAACTATAACCCGACCGGCACAAACGCCAACGAGCAGGCAGCCATTATCACGCTGGAGCACAAAACAACCAAGAACTATCCCAACAGCAATGCAATCAACCAGCCGGATATATTCGGAAGTTTGTCGATGAAGGCTCACGCTACAAACAACAACGACTACTACTTCATGGCTGGAGGAAGAAACTTCCATGACAATGGCCCCTCAGCCGTGGCCTATGGCCCCAACCACTCCTCCTTCTTCTATTTTGAGGAAGTGGATTACCCCGCCTGCAACCTGCCCAAGCTGAACGCCGCCGCCGGCATTGAGGAGGGCAAATACGTAACCACCTTCAGCGCTCCCTTTGCCACCGTAGTACCCGAAGGCCTCCAGGCCTACACCGTCAGCGAACAGACAAACGGCACGGAAACCGTAGCCGCCACCAAACTGCTGGCCGAAGCCGGACAGGCCATCCCCGCCGGCGAAGGCGTGATACTATTCGGCGACAACACCGCCGCCAACGCCGACGGCAAAGTGACCATGACACCCGCCACCACCGAAACCATAGCCTCCATCGAAGAAGGTGTAGAGAACCGGCTCGTAGGCACCGCCGGCATAGCCGCCACTCCGAAGCCTGCAGAGGGCCAAAGCCTTCTCCTCGGCATGGTAGACAACAAGGTTGCCTTTTACAACTGGAACGGCGGAAACCTCGGCATGAACAAAGCCTACCTGCACCTCTCCGGAACATCGGCCGCCAATGCCCTCCGCATCAGTTTCGGCGAAACGACCGGCATCGGCACCGTTGAGACCCCGAATGCCGCTTCCTCTCTCTACGACCTGTCAGGACGCCGCGTCAACACTCCCGTCAAGGGCGGCATCTATATCCGCGGAGGCAAAAAAGTTATCTTCAAATAAAGCCAACAATACCATCACTATTAAACAAAGAATATCCCACAATATGAAAAAGACCTATCAAACGCCTGCTACGGGCGTCATAAACATACAGACGGAAGCTGCCCTTATGACCGTTTCCGGCCCGACAATCGACATAGACAGCAACAACGGCATCAACGGCGAAGACGCCTTCGGCAACAAAAAAGGCGGCTGGAACAGCGACGACTGGAGCCAAGACGAAGAATAAGACCAACATACATAAAACGAACACAGGAGCGCCCCGACCCCACCAAAGGTCGGGGCGCTTTACGTATAGATTGCCGACGGGACACATTATCCAATCACCACAAGACATAACTTTGGATTGCGCCGGCGCGTTTCCGCGCCAATCCTGTCCACTTATAAAAAAAATCATTAACTTTGCGCCGAGATAGCCTAAAAATATAAAGAAAGAAAGAAACAATCATACACCGATATGACAGAGAAAATACAGGCACTGACAGACGAAGTGGCTTCGCTGCAGGCCAACGACGAGAAAGAGCTGGAGGCTCTGCGCATAAAATATCTCAGTAAGAAAGGACTGCTCAACGAACTGATGGCCGAGTTCCGCAACGTGCCGGCCGAGCAGAAGCGCGAGACGGGACAGCGCATCAACGCCCTGAAGACAGCGCTGCAGGCGAAGTTTGAAGAGCTGCGCGCCGCACTGGCCACGCAGGAGGCCGACCACAGCGACCTCGACCTCACCCGCACGGCCTATCCCGTGAAGTTCGGCACGCGCCATCCGCTCACCATCGTGCGCAACCGCATCATCGACATCTTCTCGAACCTCGGTTTCGCCCTGGCCGACGGCCCGGAGATCGAGGACGACTGGCACGTGTTCTCGTCGATGAACTTCGCCGAAGACCATCCGGCCCGCGACATGCAGGACACCTTCTTCGTGGAGCAGCGTCCCGATGTCGTGCTGCGCACGCACACCAGTTCCATACAGAGCCGCGTGATGGAGAACACGCAGCCGCCCATACGTGTCATCTGCCCCGGCCGCGTCTACCGCAACGAGGCCATATCGGCCCGCGCGCACTGTTTCTTCCACCAGGTGGAAGGTCTCTACATCGACCGCGATGTGTCGTTCACCGACCTCAAGCAGGTGCTGCTCACCTTCGCCCGCGAAATGTTCGGCCCCGACACGAAGATACGCCTGCGCCCGTCGTACTTCCCCTTCACCGAGCCGAGCGCCGAAATGGACATATCGTGCAACATCTGCGGCGGCAAGGGATGCAGTTTCTGCAAACACACGGGCTGGGTGGAAATACTCGGATGCGGAATGGTCGACCCCAACGTTCTCGAGGCCAACGGCATAGACAGCACGCAATACAAGGGCTACGCTTTCGGCATGGGCGTGGAGCGCATCACCAACCTGAAATATCAGGTGAAAGACCTGCGCCTGTTCTCGGAGAACGATGTCCGCTTCCTCGAAGAGTTCGAGGCTGCCAACTGACAAGCCGTTCTTGCCGCACTTCACACGGAGCGGCAAGACCATCTCACAATAAAACATCAAGGAGCGTGGAGCGGAGACCGCAGAGCCGGCCGCTTCACGCTTCGGCCTTAAAGCAGGCGACACGTCCGTAGCGGAACCGGCCGCCCACAAGCCCCTCCCCTACACATGGAAGACATCAGACTACTCATAGAACAGACCTTGGCCGAAGCCGGCATGAGCGCGACGGCCGCCGCCAACGCGACCTTTATCACCATCCTGCTGCTGCTCGGCATGGCGGCATGGTTCGTGGGCTACACGGCCCACAAGTTTCTGACACCGGCCATCATACGCATCGCCATGAAGACCAAGACGGTGCTCGACGACTACTTTCTCAACGAACCGGTACTGAAGGCCGTATGGCACATCGTGCCGGGCGTGCTCTTCCGCACGTTCCTGCCCTCATGCTACGGCCCGGCCACTTCACCCCTCACCGTCGCCATTCTGGAGAAAGCCGCAAACATCTACATCACTCTGACCTTCATCCTTTTCGTCAGGGCCTTTCTCGACAACATCTTAGCCTATACCAGCGACCGGGAGCGGCTTAAGATGCACCACCTGCTGGGCATCACGCAGTTCCTCAAGCTCACCACCTACCTCGTAGGGGCCATCGTGGTAACGGCCATCCTGCTGGGCCGCGACCCGCTGGGGCTGATAGCCGGACTGGGCGCGGCGGCCACCGTGCTGATGTTCATCTTCAAGGATACCATCATGGGCCTTGTGGCCGGCATACAGTTGTCGGCCGCCAAGATGCTGAAGCCCGGCGACTGGGTTACCATCGAACGGCTGGGCATCAACGGTGTGGTGGAAACGGTGACGCTCATCACCGTGAAGATAAGAAACTTCGACAATACCATAACGACCGTACCGCCCTACACACTCGTCAGCGAGGCCTTCCAAAACTGGGACGGCATGAAGGTGCGCCATGCACGCCGCGTGAAACGCGCCCTGCGCATCGACATGACCAGCATACGCCGCCTCAATCCGGAAGAGGTGCGGCACCTCGCCGACGGAGGCTACCTCGGCCCCGACACCGCAGAAGCAGCCGCAGCGGCCCCCATCAACCTGACACTCTTCCGGCACTACGCCGAAGACTTCCTGCGCCGGCATCCGGAAGTCGTGCACGAGGAGAGCGGCCAGTGGCTCATGGCCCGCCAGCTGGAACCCACCTCCGAAGGACTGCCCCTCGAACTGTGGTTCTACTTCCGTGAAATAGAATTCGTACGCTACGAAGACCTCGCGGCCGAGGTCATGGAACATCTCATCGCCGCCCTGCCGGCCTTCGGCCTGCGCCTGTTCCAGCTGCCAGGCGGCAACGACTTCGCCCGACTGCTGCACCGCGAAAACTAAAACGGCAAACATTCGCCAACAATATCGGCACGCGGAAATAACGGCGGATTCACCAAAAAAAGTTGTATATTTGCACGTTAAAAATCCGACATAAATGTTCAAGAGAAAAATAAGAAACTGGCATATTCCCAAGGGACAGGAAATGACCGATTTCGACAAAAGAATACTGAGTTTTCAGAACCGCGGTGAACTCGTGCCTACCCGCTCACTCATCAAGACGCCCGAACAGATCGAAGGCATACGCCGCTCGGGCGAGGTGAATACGGGCATACTCGACATGCTGGAGACGAAAATATGCGCCGGCATGAGCACCGCCGAAATAGACCGCCAGGTGTACGACTTCACCATAGCCCACGGAGCCGTCCCGGCGCCGCTGAACTACGAAGGCTTCCCGAAGAGCGTGTGCACGAGCATCAACGAGGTCGTGTGCCACGGCATACCGTCGGAAGAAGAGATACTCGAAGAGGGCGACATCATCAATGTGGATGTGTCGACCATTCTCGACGGTTACTACAGCGACGCGTCGCGCATGTACATCATCGGACAGACCACTCCCGAGAAGGCACGCCTCGTGCAAGTGGCCCGCGAATGCCTGCAGATAGGCGCCGAGGCCGCCCGCCCCTGGGGTTTCGTGGGCGACATAGGCAAAGCCATAGCACGCCATGCCCACAAAAACGGCTTCAGCGTCGTGCGCGACCTGTGCGGCCACGGCGTGGGACTGGAGTTTCACGAAGATCCCGAAGTGGACCACTACGACACACACCGCAACGGCATGTTGCTCGTACCCGGCATGGTATTCACCATCGAACCGATGATCAACATGGGAACGTGGGAGGTATTCATCGACGAAGAGGACGGCTGGACCGTCGTGACGGAGGACGAACTGCCCTCCGCACAATGGGAACACACATTCCTCATGACCGAAAACGGACTGGAAGTGCTCACGCACTGACCCCACGACGCACGCTCCGGCACAGAGCACTCTAAAGAAAAACAAGAAAGCAATGACCGACCATATACACGACACAGAAGTTGCCGCCGGGCACCCCGACCGAAGCGCCACGGCAGCCGACATCACCATACTGGCCATCGAATCGAGCTGCGACGACACCTCGGCCGCAGTCATGCGCAACGGCATACTCCTCAGCAATGTCACCGCCGGACAAGCCGTGCACGAAGCCTACGGGGGCGTAGTGCCCGAACTGGCATCGCGCGCCCATCAGCAGAACATCGTACCAGTGGTAGACCAGGCGCTCAAGCGCGCCGGCGTAAGCAAGGAGGAACTGTCGGCCATCGCCGTCACCCTCGGCCCCGGCCTGATGGGCTCTCTCCTGGTCGGCGTATCGTTTGCCAAGGGCCTGGCGCTGTCGCTGGGCATCCCCCTCATCGAGGCCAACCACCTGCAGGGGCATATCCTCGCCCACTTCATACAAGAGAAAGGGGAGCCGCACCCCGTGCCGCCCTACCCCTACCTCAACCTGCTGGTGAGCGGCGGCAATTCCCAGATTGTGAAAGTCAACGCCTACAACGATCTCGAAATACTGGGCCAGACCATTGACGACGCCGCCGGCGAAGCCATCGACAAGTGCTCGAAGGTGATGGGCCTCGGCTATCCGGGCGGCCCCGTCATCGACAGACTGGCACGCCAAGGCAACCCCAAGGCCTACCAGTTCAGCAAGCCCAACATAGCCGGACTGGACTACAGTTTCAGCGGACTGAAGACCTCATTCCTCTACTTTCTCCGCGACGAGCTCAAGAACGATCCTGACTTCATCGAACATCACAAGGAAGACCTCGCCGCATCGCTCGAACGCACCGTAGTGGACATTCTCATGAAGAAACTGTCCAAAGCCGTCAAGGAAACCGGTATCCGCCACGTGGCACTCTCGGGTGGCGTATCGGCCAATACCGGTTTGCGTGAAGCCTTCAAGGCACGCGAAGCCGCCGGCCAGTGGCACATCTACATACCCAAGTTCGGCTATACGACCGACAACGCGGCGATGATCGCCATCACCGGACATTATAAATACATCGACGGCGACTTCTGCGACATAGACAAGCCGGCCTACTCGCGCACCACGCTATAATTCACACCCGCGAATAAAGAAAACACTCAACTACGAAACAATAAAATCACGACAAAATGGAATTAGACCTCAAACTCGTCAGCAAAGAAATCAACGAAATGCTCTGGCGCAACCACAAGACCGTCTGCACCGCCGAGAGCTGCACCGCCGGCCGCATCGGCAGTGTCATCACCGCCGTTCCCGGAAGTTCCAACTATTACAAGGGCGGCCTCATCTGCTACGCCGACGAAATAAAAGAAGAAATGCTCAAGGTGGACGCCGCCGTCATTGAGGAGAAGACAGCCGTATGCGAGGAGGTGGTACGCCAGATGGTGGTCGGCGCCATCGACCTCTTCCACACCGACTACGCCGTCGCCATCAGCGGATTTGCCGGCCCCGGCGGCCCCGACGGCGGCAAGAGCGGCGTCATCGTCGGCACCATCTGGATCGCCGTAGGCAATAAGGAGAACATCGTGACGACCCTCATTGAGGAAGACAACGGCCGCGACAAGAACCTCGCCTCCGCCACCAGCCTGGCAGTACGCATGCTGCGCGACTACCTTAAGGAAAATTGCGAAGAAACCGAAAACATCGCCGAGGAATAAGTCTAAGCCTTTAAAATAAAAAGACTTTTCTTGTTCATCTGAAAAAAAAACATTAATTTTGCACCCCGTAAGTGGAAACTGCGTCCGGGTCATCTAAGATACCACCCCAAGATTACGCAACTACAACTTCTGAAAGCCCGGGACAGCAGGACGACGCCACTGACAGCAGCATAAATAATAAAACAAGCGATAGCAATGTCTAAGATTTGTCAAATTACAGGAAAAAAAGCCATGATTGGCAACAACGTTTCGCACTCGAAGCGCCGCACAAAGCGTACCTTTGATGTGAACTTGTTCACTAAGAAATTCTACTATGTTGAGCAGGACTGCTGGATCTCTCTGAAGATCAGCGCCGCCGGCCTGCGCATGATCAACAAGGTAGGTCTTGACGCAGCGTTGACCAACGCCGTAGCCAAGGGATATTGCAATTGGAAAGATATTAAAGTAATCGGCTAATAATTTGGAACGATGGCAGGAAAGAAAGCAAAAGGCAATAGAGTTCAGGTTATCCTCGAATGCACTGAAATGAAGGAAAGCGGTCTGCCCGGAACTTCTCGTTACATCACGACGAAGAACCGTAAGAACACTCCCGACCGTCTGGAGTTGAAGAAATACAACCCCATCCTCAAGAGAATGACCATCCACAAAGAAATCAAATAAAACTTTATAAGCCATGGCAAAGAAAACAGTCGCAACCCTCCAGGAGGGTAAAACCGACGGACGCTCGTACACGAAAGTCATCAAGATGGTGAAGAGCCCTAAAACCGGCGCTTACATCTTCGACGAAAGAATGGTTCCCAACGAAGCCGTCAAGGACTTCTTCAAGAACTAATCGTCAATCGGCATCCTGACAAATTTTAATACAAAGGCCGCAATCTGAACTGGTTGCGGCCTTCTTTGGAAAATAACCGTACCCTTCATGAAAATCCTGCTTATCAATGGCAGCCCACGCCGGCACGGCAACATCGCCAGCATGCTCAAGACCATACAGGAAGAACTGCAAGACAACGGACACCACACCGACCTGCTGCACATCGCCGACCTGAAAGTCTCGCCCTGCACGGGCTGCATGAAGTGTCGCACGGCCGGCCGCTGCATTCTTCCCGAAGACGATGCACAGCGCACGCTCAGGCTGCTTGCCGAGGCCGACGCCGTAGCGATAGGTTCACCATGCTATTGGGGGAATATGTCGGGACAACTGAAACTGCTCTTCGACAGGATGGTCTACGGTCTGATGCGCGACAACCCGCGGGGCCTCCCCCACCCTCTGCACAAGGGCAAACGGGCCGTAATATTGGCGACCAGCACCACACCGCCGCCCTTCAACATTCTGTTCAACCAGACACGGGGCACCGTCCGCGCCCTGAAAGAAGTACTCGGTTACAGCGGTTTCCGCATCGTTGGCACCCTGCAGAAGGGAGGTACCCGAACATCACCGGCACTGACCGAACGGGAACTGACCCGCTGCCGGCGCCTTGCAAGAAAACTGATAAAAGAATAACTCTACACTCATCTCACAACCCGAAGAAAATGAACAATGACTGGAAAAAACGTTTAGGCGTCGTCTACTCCACCAATCCCGACTACCACTACAACGACGAGGAAGGCGCCCTGGCCGCCGAAACCCTACCGCCCGCTCAGCAACGCCTGCGTGTAAGAATGGAACGGGCCGGCCGGAAGGGAAAAACCGTCACCCTCATCACGGGCTTCATCGGCAACGACGACGACCTCAAGGAACTGGCCCGCCGACTGAAAACAAAGCTGTCGACCGGCGGCAGTAGCAAAAACGGAGAAATCGTCATACAGGGCGATGTACGACAAACCGTCGTGGAGTTACTTAAAGCCGAGGGATATACTCAGACCAAAGAGTAGAAAAGACTCGGAAGGATTTTTCTGTAATCTAATAGTACGGTGCAACATTATATATGAATATGTATAGAAAAACTATTGATAAACATCAAGTCTCAACCTGCCATTAAACTTTTACGCGTATTGATTCTTTATATATCGTATTTTTCTTCGTTTGAGTGACTATAGCGAGTCATTGTCAGATTGTTTTGTTAAAACATTCTGTGGTAAGGGTGCACAATATGTCTTATTTACAACTCTATCTCGCATCAGTTTCATGTCTGTAAAATTACGGCAAATATTTTGAACTAATTCCAGATAATTGTCGGTTCCATCACTTTTTTGATAGTAATATGGCTTAATGGAAACACAATTCTTATGCTCAAATAATGTATTCAGAAGAGTTCTATCTGAAATTCCGCAAGAATGTCCCAATATATATATTTGATATGGTGCGGATTCTATAAATTGCAACATATTACGATAATTATTTGACTCTAAATATCGAATAGATTTAATATTACGCAGATATTCGTTATTTTCTTGTCTTAATAACGTTTGATATGAATTATCTAATTCGTCACCATAACCGAATATAATACTATCACTATTATTTAAGTTCCCATGAATATGATTATTAGGAAACCAATATTCATCTTCATCAGGAAGATATAAATCTGCAACATTAGTATAATTAAAGTTCAAGAACATTATCCTATTAGGATATAATAATGCTTCGGGAATCCTATTACCATCAAGCACGGACTCAATACCCATATGCTCAATTTGCTCACCATAAGCCTCCAAGAACCTTTTTAGCTCCTGCCTAGATTTTTCAGTTTTGTCATAGCCCAGTCTCTCCCCTATTGAAATATCCTCCCAATCTCCTCCTTCCAAATATCCCCAATATCTGTTTTTAATAAAAGATATAAACTTAGGACGCGCATCAACGGCGATTTCTTTTTCTTTGAATGAAGCAAAAAGGATATTCTTTAAGTCTGGATTTAAGATAGATGAATTAATCTTAGTCTTCTGAATTTCCCGCAAATATTCTATCAATTTTGATTTAACAATAGCCAATTCTTTATTTAGTTTCTTGGGATAATTGAAACCTTCTTTTTTCAATTCTTTATAGTATTCATTCTCTATATCAACCCATTTCTTTTCGCCAATAGCCTTGTAAATATTACGAAAAAGATCTCCCATAGCAACTTCAAATGTTTCAGGAGCATCAAAAATATATTTAATAAATTCAGCACTCGTTGGAGGATTTATGTCACTAAGACGATTCCATAAAAAGCTATGCCAAGTATCTTCTGAAGATTTCAACATAAAAGTACAAAGTCCATCAGATATATTTCTTTCATGACACATTCTTAATATCTTCATCCACTTCCCCCAATACCAGTTTATAAAATCTTCATACTTGGTGAGAAGTCCATGAGCTAAATCAAAACCATTACCGATAAGAATAATTCTATTCATGGAAATATTACTTCAAGAAGAGTATGTGACTTTTATTATAAGAATCTTAAATAACAATGGATAAACCTACCGGTCTGGAACTCTTGCCTATCTTAACCCAATCTTCCTTAAAACTTGGATTGGTCAATATGTATACATACCCTTTTTCGCTTGCTTTCATCGGATTAGATTCTTATGGATTCAACGTTCCGCTTTATAGGATAATTCACTATTGCAAATATGGTGATATTTTTTCAATTAAAGTCCAGTGTCAGGAAGTTTTTTACCATGATAAAAAATACCAACATACCAAGTGAGTTCGAGGCGTGGCTTGCCGTCATCTTCATTCGCAGGATCTGAAACGTGCCATGTGTATCTCTTATAGAAATCAGCTGTTCCGTCCGGCAAAAGATAATAGGTTACGAGTCCACCCCACGACCATGTGTTTTCGCCGTCGGTTGTAAAACGGTAGATAAGCGGATTATCATTGCTTCCGTCCTCAAATAATTGCCATTGTCCTTTGATTAGTTTGGTATCAGGATAGTCAGGAGTATCATCATTATCATCGCAAGCACTGAATATAAGTGCAAGGAGAGGAAGTAAAAGCAGAAGTAGTTTCTTCATCTAATTGGGTTTGAGATTATATCAAGATTGCAGATCCGGCTGATTCAGGTTCTGATATTTCGTTGTTGCGTTTCACTTTCTTGCCGTAGCAATTTTCTTGGTTTTCCGTCAAAGCCTACGCTGCTATGGCTAAACGGCACAAGATGTTAATGCAATGATACGGCTACTCATAATAGAGATTCGATAAGATTTTAATCATTCTCAAACCAGTCCGGGATAAAATCTTCGGGTAGGTCTTCTGACTCCTTACACTCCTTTGATAATACCTCCAACAACTCGTATTCAGTCCACGCCGGTTCGCCCATTGAATAATCCAGATAGCTCGTTTTACTGATGCGAATTTGGTATTCATACCCCGGCTCGTATTCGAATTTTGCTATGGCACCAAGCGGCTCCCATTCTGTTGATGATTCCGACTTAACGGCATATACATCGGTAAGAGTGCTGTTGCCGCACGATGTAACGACTCCCGGAAGCATCTTTGATGCTATGTCAGTGTGTACTCTTTGTAATCAGTTACTTTTCTGCCCTGGTTTTCGTCATCGTCGCAGCCGACAATGGCGAATAAGCAAAGGAATGCCAACAGGATTCCGAATAATTTGGTGGGTTTCATATTTTAGAGATATTTTATTTCATAATTGCTGAACTTGCACCGGATTGTTCTCCAACCTCATTACCACGCTGAACTTTCTTGCCGTAACCGAAGGTATATGTTACCGAAAGGTTCAATTTGGCATGATAATTCGTGCCATAGGTTGTTCGATGTTCGGTATATAATGGAGACTGAATATAGCGGTCTGAGGTGTCCCAATTGGAATTGAAGATATTGTATGCCGTCAGGCTTATGTTCCAGTCGGAGTTTGACCATCCGGCAGACAAAGCATAGAGATCCCGTGACCTATATGTTGTGGGAGAACCGGTGAACATCATTTTTTGATGCGATTGGTAGTATGCCTGAAAATACCATTGTTTGAGATAATATGTAGCCTGTGCCGTTATCTGAAAGGGATAGGAACTTTTATCAAACACACCGGTAGAACGGTAGAATTTTTGATTGGGACTGACGTATAATTGCAACGACTTATTGAACAGATTCAGTATCGCAGCAATACCGATTTCACTTTGTACATAGTTCCCGTCATTGATGTATGTACGCAACAAGGCACGACCATTGTCGTACGGTTCGTATGCAGTGATAAAACGGTCAAAAAGCTCAAAGTATCTACCGTATGCACTCATGTTGAATACATTTGACGGCAACCATGTGTATGCTGCATTGAAAGTAATATGACGGGAATTGTCAAGTGATGGATTGCCTGTAATATACATGACTTCGTTATCTCGTAACAGGTCTGAAGCCTTCTGGTCAATTCCGGGTGTATTGTTGGCAAACTGGAAATATGCCGAGAATGCGTTTTTATTATTGGGCGTATAGCGGACATTGAAATGAACGTATGGATATACGTCATCATTTTTAATAGCGTTGATGCTTGTTCGTTCCCATAACACTCCGGCATCTGCATACAGGCTGAAATTCCGTATTTTTGTCTGACAACAAAGCTGTCCGGATACAAATGGATTGCTGAAATGGTCAGAATAGGAAGCATTGCCAGTGTATTGCAGCCGATTGATTGTATTGCCTGTGTTAATTCCCAACATGAGTGTATGCTTCTGGGCAAAATGCTTATTAATGTAGGCGTTTACTCGGTAATAATAAGCATTTTCGCGGGCATCGCGAATAATTGGCTCCGTTGAGGAAGTGTTATAAGTCAGCGAGTTGTTATTATGTGAATATGAGAATTGAGGATTGAAATTAACCGAATAATCCTTAGGCAAAACAAAGAAATAATTTCCTTGATAGCTCAAAGAATTGCTATGCGATGGATTGTTGCGGCTGTAAGAATAGTCTTGTTCAGTGGCAGGGGTATATACAAGCGAGCCGTTCTGTTCTTGAATAGGGTTTGCCGAATGGCTGTATCCTAAGGTATTGCTAATCTGAACTTTTTCTGTATTGTAAGAAGCGCGGAAGGTCACAGGGTATTGATCCTGTTTTGAATGTGCGTAATCAGTGGTTTCGTTGCGGTTCAAAGTAAAATCTTTTCCGTCGGAATCCTTCAGCGTGTAATTGCTGTTAACGTCATATCCACTATGATGGCTGTTAAGATTATTGGCTGCCACATAGAGGTCATAGGTCATTTTCTTATAAGCGAACTTCGAGAAGATGTTGGTGTTAGATGACAGCCCAATAAGAAAATCTTCATCTGCTGTAACTTTTGTATATCCGCCATACTCGTATTCTTGAATAATGAAATTGATAACTCTCTGCGCTCCTCTGAATCTTAGGTCTGTGGGAAATTCGATATATTCAACCTTGCGTACATCTGCAGTGCGCAAGCCTTCAATATCTTCTTTTGAGGCCGGCATATAATTGAAAAACAAGGAAACGCCCTCTCCGGTATTGTCGGTGAAGGAATTATCTATCGGATTTATCTTTATCTGCGGAATAGCCATGTGGCGAAGAAGATCAATGGCATTTTGCGCGGCATTTTTCTGACGCTGTGAAGGCAGATAGACAGTGCGGTCGGAATAAGCGGATGCCATTTTCCCTTCGACCTCGACCTGCTGGAGAGCCACGGCATTAATGGGCATGATGATGTCGCCGACATTGAAATCTGTCAGGCGTCGGTAGGTGGTTTTGTAGCCTACACAACTGAGCTTTGCTATAACATTACGGCTGTCGCAAGGAATGGTGAAGCGACCGGCATTGTCAGCCACGCCGTATGTGATGACTGTGGAGTCTTTGGGAGCAAGAAGCAATATCGTAGTTCCCGGAGCAGGTTGGTGTTCCTCATCGAGGACTTGACCGCGGTAGCTGAACTTGCCGTGTTGCAACGCTTCCACATAGTATCTGCCGCCGGAAATGATGACCGACACCGGATTCAGTCCGATCAGCTGCTTGAGCATATCGTAGGCATCGTTTGTACGTATGGTTGCCGTGACAGGATACTTGTGGAGTTCGTTGTAAATGAAGTTGATGTGAATGTCGGGATGCTGCCCGGCAATCTGCACGAGTGCATCGGCGAGAGGTGTATGATTGAAGCGGTAACTGAACTTCTGAGCAAAGGCGGTAGCGACACAAAGCATCACCGCAAAGAGAATAATAAGGCGTTTCATTTTACGGTCAATACTTTGTCGGTGAGAATAATGTTGATTTGCTCAAAATTGTTTAGCTGTTCCACAACCTCATTGAGAGGCAGAGACTGGTCCCATTCAAAATATAGCTGTAGAGACTTGGCGGCATCTTGATTGAACTTGACCGTCACGCCGTAATATCCTGCCATGTCTGCAAGGATTCTTTCAAGGTTTTCTCCTTTGAATACAATGGTTTCGGGCTGCGGAGTTGTTTCAGCCGGAATGGTATCAGTCGGAGCAACATTGGAGTCGGCTATGGCAGTTTGTTTCTGCGGTTCGGTTTGCTCTGTCTGCGCCATTTCTTTATTGGCATTGAAATAATGGGTCACGCCGATAGTGGCGGCCACCACAGCGAGGGTGCCGACAAGTGCGGTTACAACCGCTGCGGCGTTGCGCGATGCCATAAAAGATAGCCAACGGAGGATAACGGGGCTGCGTTTGGGCGGCTTTACCTCAAAGCGCCGCCATTCCTCGTCGATATTTATCTCAGGGACAGGTGCGGAAACATCAGCCGTTTTGTGTAGCATATCATATACTTCGAGTGCCTCAGGGTCGGTAAGAATCTGCTCGACCTCGGCATCGCTATAATTTTCGGGGTGCTCCAAAGCATCGAGGAGCCAGTCGATATTGTCTTTCATTTGCGGTTGAAATTTTGACGTAAGACATCCATTGCATGACGCAAGTGCTTATAGACAGCCACCTCGCTGATGCCTAATTGCCCGGCGATTTCATCGTAAGACATACGCTCGTTGAAGCGCAGCCTCACAACCTGTCTGTCCTGCATGGTCAACGATTGATCTATTAGCTCGTTCAACCGCGCCACATCCTCCGGGTCGGGCCACTCGTCATCTTCAATTTCGTCAAGATCGAGTGCGTAGAGATTGTTGAACCGCTCGCGCAGCGAAAGGTCGCGGAAATGTTTCAAACAGGCAAAGCGTACACCCGTAAGCAGATAGGCGGAAGTGACGGTTAACAGGTTTTCCGACAGCACCGACTCGAAGACATCGTGCACAATGTCTCTCGCTGTATCCGTGTCACGCAGCAGGCGTATTGCCAGTGTCAGCATGACCGTATAGTTGCTTCGGAAAAGCTGTTCTATGTCGTTCTTTGTCGTCATACACTTATTAAAACCACAACCTCTCAAAAACCTAACCCTAAAAGTGAAAAATTTTTTGAGAAATTTTTGAATCAGACTGGAAAGTTACTGAAATTCCTGACATTAGGGGGTATTATCCCATAATAATATCTTGATTGGCACATCGAATGTCCCATTAGAGCATGAAAATTTCTTGAAACTATATGCGGGAAGTAGCGTGCTTCCGGTCGTTATGACGGATATATTATGATTGATGCTGACTGCTACTGCTGCACCGGCTGTAAAAAAGAGCATTTATACCGCGCCTATATTTACAATTTCACTTTTCAAGAAAAAACGGCATTCTCACGGAAACGGCCAATGAAACGCGGGCAGCACTTATTATAAATAACAGAAAAGCAGGCAGATAATAAGAGTTATTACCTGCCTGCTGTCCTTTCAAAGAGATGCAAAGCGATGCGTTGAGCGTTGCAAATTAGCCGAGACCTGATAGCCGGATTGTAGCTCTGCCACCATCGACTTCTTTGAGCAGTTGGATTGCGCCGGAACATCTACACGCTGGGCTTGGGATTTCTAATCGTTCCACTCTGACATATTACGAGAATATGTGCAGTTTCGCTCTTAATCTCAACCATACAAAGCAATGGTAAATATGTGATTATTTTGTTACTCACATCAAACATATATTGCCATAATCAGCTATAACACACCCACATATTGCCATATCATATTTAATTAACCCAATCTTCCTTAAAACTTGGATTGGTTAATATGTATACATACCCTTTTTCGCTTGCTTTCATCGGATTAGATTCTTATGGATTCAACGTTCCGCTTTATTGGATAATTCACTATTGCAAATATGGTGATATTTTTCCAATTAAAACTCAGCCTCTGGAAGTTTTTTACCATGAAAAAAGAGGTCGCCATACCCAAGCGAAAGACAGGAACTCTTTCGACCACGTATCGGTACCTTGTCTTCATCTATAACTCGCCGGTCTAATGTTAATGAGTATTAAAGTTTTTATTATAATTTGGTTTATAAAATAAACTGCATTACTTTTGCATTGAAAACGGAGCGGTAATCGCGAGTGCCGCTCTTTTTCAGAATAACAAAGTTTATATTGTAAACTTATTTACAAACTTCTAAAACTTACAACATGGAAGACAAAAGACTCACCGAAAAGGAAAGTATCGCGCTCATCACGGAAATGATCTCTCGCACCAGGAAAAGGTACATCGGCGACGGAAACATCATGCTGATGTGGGGATGGCTCACCATCACAGTCACCGGCCTCGTATGGCTGCTCCTCGCGCTTACACTCAATCCGGCATGGAACTGGTTATGGTTCCTGATTCCGGCAGTAGGCGGCGTTGCAACCCCGATTATGGCCAAGAAGTCCGAACGGGTGCGCGGCGTCAAGACCTACTCGGACCGGATTACTTCGCAAATATGGACCGCGACAAGCGTCATCGCTATGGCCGCTATCCTCCTCTGCCTGGGCTTCAACTTCGCCGGCAAGAACATCTGGGCCGTGATGTTCATCTACGCTCTCATCATCGTACCCTTCGGAGAAATAGCGCAGGGCATCATCGTCAAGGAGAAGTCGCTCATCGTCGGCGGCGCCGGCGGAATGGCGATAGGTCTGTTCACGGTATGCTGCCTCGTAAGTTCTGCCAAACTATATGCTTACTGGTTTCTGCCGATGTTCATGGCCGCATTTGTCTGCATGATGCTCGTTCCCGGATTTGTACTGAACCACAAAGCCTGCAAACAATGAAAGAACTGAACCCGTTGCTGCACTCGCAATTACGGCTTGCGGTGATGTCGATTCTGATGAATGTGGATGAAGCTGATTTTGTATATCTCAGAGAGGAGACAGAATCTACAGCCGGAAATCTGAGTGTTCAGATTGAGAAACTTTCCAGTGCTGGATACATCAATGTCGAGAAGGGTTTCCTCGGGCGCAAGCCCAGAACCGTCTGCCGGGTTACCGAAAAAGGACGAAAGGCCTTCGAGGAATATGTCGACGCCCTGAAAAGTTATATCAACCTGCAATAACAGTTTTAGATCGGCACTAAAGGAACCGCATCAGGCGAACAGACTTCTCCGGAAAATCGGAACAATATTCCGGCCGCGACCGTTGCCAAGGAGGTCTTTCGCAAAGATCCGGTCTCCTGGAACTGAAAGAAAAGAGCGAGAGCGAGGCATGTGCCCTATGAATACAATCTATTCGTTCTTTTCTTTCTTTTTCAATTCTGTATAGTATTCATTCTCTATATCACCCCATTTCTTTTCTATTACGAAACAGATCTTTTTCCAATACCAGTTTATATTTATCTGGCAATAATTATCTGACTTGGAAATAGCCAATGCAGGAATCGTTACAGCAATCTGTAATTGACTGCATGGTACAAGGCTTCAGCTATATTTTTCACTCCCAGCCTCATAAACAAAAGGCGCTTGCAAGACTTAATCGTATCTACGGACTTACACAATTTGTCTGCTATATCATTCATTGTATAACCCTGTGTAGACAGCCACAACACGTCGCGCTCCGTTGCACTAAGACTTTTTTCTTCTTTTAATACCCATTGATGATGTGCCAGGTCGTATTCGTGATATTCCTTGCTGTTTTCTTTCTTCATAACAATGTGTCCGGGTATTTTTCTCGACGACATGGAAATAGTGCATAAAGCCATCCAGATCTTTCCATCCCTCGTCAGAACCAAAGGTGTCAGCGTATGATGAATAAGATAAGGCCTTTTTTTATTGGTAAGGTGAAAATCGTATTGGATGGAATAGTCCATTCGTTCATGGGAAGGGATAGTTAGAAACAAATCAAATCCCTTTTTGTTGATTTCCATCAGCATTTCCACTTCCTTCTCCGGAACATGTTCCAAATATAGATTGTACCCGAATTCTTTGATCTTATCTGCGGATTGCCCGCATAAAAGAGCCAAATTTTCAGACACATACACAAATTCTCGCTTAAAATAATCTATAATATAGACGCATTGACAGGTGCTTCTTGCAAATGCCCTGGCTGCATTTATGAGAAGTTCCACATTCTCATATTCTTTATCAGGGATGTTCTCTACGGTATTAGTCGGCAAAAAGAAATTCTCGATATTATAATTCATATAACAATTAAGAATAAGGAAAAGCATCACAAAATTACATTATTCTAATAATAATCCAATGGAACTATCATAAAATCTACACACAAAAGTGTGTAAATTAAATCTGGAGATCCTCAAATACACTTTTGTGTTATGAGCAATATTTACGCATTTCCCAAATTTGTGTACAAATCAAAATGATTAATATGAAACAAGTCTTCTTTTTGTATCTCGCGCTTCTGTGCTCTTTGAGTGTCAGGGCACAAAAATGTTTAATAATGTTCGGGGTTAATGAGGAAATCACAATCAATTCGATTGAAAGCCCAAAGTTTTCCCTTCTGTTCAACGACTCCATACCAGTATCGTTCCTGCAGCTGGAACAGCAGAATGAAGATACTTACCATTTGGAATTCGACTATCGGGCGGGCAAATATACTATCCACGTGGAAGCGGATGGGCATGAAACGGCAGAAAAATCGTTCACCATCAAGACACGACGGAACACGACGCTCGGTCTCGGCAACATTCTCATGAAGAAAGAGCGTAGTGTGACACTCGGCGAAGCCACCGTTCGGGCAACGCGGATCAAGATGGTAACACGCGGCGACACCCTTGTATACGACGCGGCAGCCTTTGAACTGGCCGACGGTTCTATGCTCGACGCGCTGGTAGCCCAACTTCCGGGTGCGGAACTCAAGAACGGGCAAATCAAAGTGAACGGGAAGTTCATAGAGAGCCTCATGGTGAACGGAGAGGATTTCTTTGCGGGAAACCCAAAGATCGCACTCGAAAACCTGCCGGCCTATACGGTAAAGAACATCAAGGTATACGACCGCGCCGCAAACGACGACTACCTGCACGGCAAACTCGGCGGACTGAAGAAAGCCCCGGGCGAGGACGAGCACATGGTGATGGATGTCATTCTGAAGAAGGCCTACTCCACCGGTTGGTTAGGAAACGCGGAAGGTGGCTACGGCCTGCCCGACGACCGCTATTCAGGCAAAGCGTTCGGCATGGGGTATACAGGTAAACTGCGCGTGGCTGCCTTTGCAAATCTCAATAACATAAAGAACACGCAGAGCGGCGGATCTTCCGGACAATGGAACGGCGGATGGGCACAAGACGGCGAACTGGATGTGAAAATGGGCGGTCTGGACTACCTCTATTCGCACAACCGCACAAAGATACTCGGCAACGTGACTCTCACGCACGAGCAACCGGAAGTAGAGCACAAGGTCAGCACGGTATCGTTCTTCGACTCGGGCGATGTATATGGCCGCTCACTTTCCAGATCCCGCGAAAAGAAGTTCCATCTATTGTCCTCCCACCAGCTGCAATATTCGGGCGACCGGGTATATCTGGAGATAGTCCCCTCGGTAGACTATCTGCGTAACGACTACAAACGTATAGGCCGCAGCGCACAGTTCACGGCCAACCCGCAAGAAACCTACCGTCTGGAATCGCTCGACTCTCTCTTTGCACTGGGAGGACTTGACGGCACCTATGCCACTGCTCTGCTCAACCGCACCGGCAACGAGGCGGAAGGCAAGAGCGACTGGCTCAAGACAGGCGTTGCCGCCAAAACTACCGTGGGAATACCCGATGGCAACGATACCTTCGAGGCATACGCCAATGGAAACTACCGGCGCGACACAGACCGGCCGCTGACTTTCTACAACCGCATCTACGGCCCGCAGTCGGCCACAGCAGAGAAGGGCGAGAACATTCTGCAAGACAAGGACTATATGTCGAAGGCCTACACGCTAAATGCCGGCGTCAGCTACAAGATGTTCATCTGGCCGTATCAACGCCAACACGGACATTACGTTGTGTTTACTCCGAAATTTGATTTCACTCGCAATCATTACGACCAAACGCAATCATTCTGGCAGCAGCACACGAAAGTCACCGACGCATCCAACGGAGGCATCGTCCCGCCCTCGACCATCCGGCGCGAATGGCTGACGCCCGACCCCAACAACACCTATCATTCGGTTCTGGCACAGGACACTTACAGGCCTGGAGCCGAGATCTATTACATCTTTCTGCCGAACATCAAGGGCAAAACACAATATGACATTGTGCTGGGTATATATGGTAATATGCGTCACGAACATCTGCAATACGACAAACAGGCCCTTGACACCACCGTTACGCGTTGGGCCAATACGTATACGCCATCAGTCGGAATGCGATACAAGAACCAGACCGCCACAGCGAACACGGAGGTAAAGCTCAACTATGACTTTTCGCAATCCGTTCCCAGTATCTACTATCAGCTCGGCACCATCAACGACGCTGACCCGCTCAACATCTATATCAACGCCCCGGACCTGCGTCGTGCCGTTACGCACAATGTCAATGCACACTTCTCCCGCTTCTGGATCAAGTCACACCGCAACCTGGCCGTTAATGCCGCATACAGTCATACCGACCGCGCCGTGGCACAGGCGCGTCTCTACGACCGCAATACAGGTGTGAGCACTTGGTTGCCGCAAAACATCGACGGCAACTGGAACGCCAGCGGTTACGTGCAGTACACCCAGCCTTTCGGCAAGAACAACGCCTTTCAGTTGCAGACTACGACAGGCGCCTCGTTCGTACACTCCGTGGATTACGCCACCGACACCGAGACGCTGGAACGCAGCGTGGTAAACAACCGGAGACTCAGCGAACAGTTATCGCTCACCTGCCGTGTCGGCAGACACTCGTTCGGCATTCAGGGAGGTCTTGCCTGGCTCGACAGCCGGTCGAAACGTGCATCGTTCGAAAACATCTCGGCATTCGACATTACCGCCGGAGCAAACTTCCTGCTCAATCTGCCGAAGGACTGGCAGATCGGATCCGACGCCACACTCTATTGCCGCCGGGGATACAGCGACGGGACGCTCAACACGACACATCTGGTATGGAACGGCTCGCTCTCCAAAAGCATCCTGAAGGGACGGCTCACCTTCAAGCTCGACGGGGTGGACATCCTCGGACAAATCAGCAATGTGCAGCACGTGGTCAATGCGCAGGGACGCACCGAAACATGGATGAACACCCTGCCCCGCTACGCCATGTTGCACATCATCTGGCGTTTCAATGTCATGCCGAAGAAAAAAGATTGATCAATGAGAAGACTGATCCGTTAATATGACCCGGAAATCCGGACAATAGTCCAGCCGTATACGCGGACCGGAAGTCTTTTCGAGGAAATCTGACCGAAGCGGCCCAAAATCCGGTGAAGGAAGATGAATGAAAAGAGGGCTTTGTTCATGAAAAACCGTTTAGTCACTTTTTTCCTTCATTTCATCATAACACGATGACAGGCAACAGAATATGATGAAGTATAATGCGGCGTCAAGAACCGCTGAGACGCCTTCAGAATGCACTACCTGGAATGAAGAAAAGCACTACTTGCATTTCGTACACGAGTAAGTACTTTTCAAATTCCAAGTAGTGCTTTTCGATCCCGCCGCCGCACGCGGTCCTCGCTCCGCCGATGAAGAGAAAGATGAAACATCGGATGGGGGCGGAACGTTGCATTTGCTTTCAGCGGTATTATATGATTTTCAGCATTATAAAACAAAATGAAGGAAAATACCGTAATGAAGTTTTTCGTCATATAAAGGGATTTCAAAGTTGGAGAGGCGGGACGCGCAAGGCGTGTGATCCGTATCATGACGAGTGAGGCGGCGTTTCAACAGAAACCGACAAAAAGGCCAATTTTTGCCGCGATAATCCGCGAAAAACGGGGGAGTAAACGGACATAAAAGTGAAGCGGCCGACGGGCGGAACGTATCTTTACAGCGCCGAATACCGGCAAATAACTCCGCAATACTTCCGAGCCATGTCCGCCTGCATCTTATTTCTCCGTCACCTGCTGCACCTGTTCTACGCTCTGCTCACACATGCAAGGGGCGGGACGGAATCGAAAAAACGTGCCCCGCACGTTTCCATGCAGGGCACGATGGTGCCAGAAGAGCCGGCGGGAGTTGCCCGCCGAAGCAGTTCCATCAATAATTCTCGGCGTGGAGCTCAAAATAGCTGCGTGCATGTTCGCAGACGGGGCATACCTCGGGAGCGGCCTTGCCTACGACAATGTGGCCGCAGTTGCGGCAGATCCACACGCATTCGCCGTCGCGGGAGAACACCACTTTGTCGTCGATGTTCTTCAGCAACTTGCGGTAACGCTCCTCGTGGTGCTTTTCGATGGCGGCCACGCCGCGCATGCGGGCGGCTATCTCGGGGAAACCCTCCTCGTCGGCCTCCTTGGCCATGCGGTCGTACATGTCGGTCCACTCGTAGTTTTCGCCCTCGGCGGCTATGACCAGATTCTCGGGCGTAGACTTCACGGCACCGCCCTGAAGGTACTTGAACCACAGCTTGGCGTGCTCCTTCTCATTGTTGGCAGTTGCCTCAAAAAGAGCGGCAATCTGCTCGTAGCCGTCCTTCTTCGCCTTCGATGCGAAATAGGTGTACTTGTTGCGGGCCATGGACTCGCCGGCGAAAGCCTCCATGAGGTTCTTCTCAGTCTTGGTTCCTTTCAGATCTTTCATAATCAATTATTTAAAAGTTACACATATTTTATTTCCTAACACTGTTTTCCTTTTCAATGTTCCGCCGGAACATTTCTCCGAGCGCCTGTGCCACGGCCGGCGGTACGGCCTGCGATACATCCGCGCCCTGCCGCAGCCGCTGCCTGATGTCGGTGGAGCTCCACGGATAGAGCGGAACACCCTCGAGCAGGCGGACACCCGGCGGCAACACCGCGGCGCTGACCGGAAAGCCGGGACGCGGATAGACGATGATGCCGTGACGCTTCAGTATCTCTTCGCCGCGCGCCCAGCGGTGGAAGATCTGCCAGTTGTCGCTGCCTATGAGCAGAAGAAACTCTTTCTGCGGATGGGCCGTGCGCAAGGCCTCGAGCGTCTGCCACGTGTAGGAGGGACGCGGCAGGCCGAACTCGAAATCGGAAGCCGCTATACCGCGGCGGCCGGCCACCGCCAGGCGGGCCAGACGCAGGCGCTGCTCCTCGGGCATGAGGCCGTCTTCGGACTTCAGAGGGTTTTGCGGAGAAACCATCAGCCACACCTCGTCGGCCCAACCGGCCTGCAAAACGCCGGCGGCAAGCGCCAGATGGCCGTTGTGTACCGGATTGAACGAGCCACCGAATATCGCCACGCGCTTCATGCCGAGAGAAAATCACGGACAACGGCCAGTGCCTCGGCCTGGGCCGTCTGCAGGTCGTCGTTCATGATGACGCGGTCGAAGTTCGGGGCGAAGGTGAGTTCGAACTCCGCGCGGGCTATGCGCTGGTCTATCACCTCGGGAGCATCCTCGCCCCTACCCTCCAGACGCTGCCGCAGGACGGCCACCGAAGGAGGCTCGATGAAGAGACTGAGAGCGGCATCGCCATAGAACTTCTTGATGTTCTGTCCGCCCAGCACATCCACATCGCACACCACGTTCTCGCCGGCTTCGAGCTGGCGCTCCACCTGCTGTTTCAGCGTGCCGTAATAGCGGTTTTCGTACACCTCCTCATACTCGAGAAAGTCGTCGGCCATGATATGGGCGCGAAATTCTTCGGGCGTGAGGAAGAAATACTCCACTCCGTTGCGTTCCTGTCCGCGCGGTGGCCGGCTGGTGGCCGACACGGAGAAGTGAAGATTGAGATTCTGCTGCATCAGATAGTTGATAATAGTACTTTTGCCGCAGCCGCTCGGGGCGGAGAATATGATGACTTTACCTTTGCTCATAATGTCTTTCTTGAGTTTTATCGGAATACTGCCGGCAGCGACAGATTACATCACATTGAGCACCTGCTCCTTGATCTGCTCCAGTTCGTCCTTCATCTTCACCACGATGTTCTGCATCTCGGCGTTGTTGCTCTTCGAGCCGGTCGTATTGATCTCGCGTCCCATCTCCTGGGCGATGAATCCCAGTTTCTTGCCCTGTCCGTGACCGTTCTCCATCGTCTCGCGGAAATAGGCCAGATGGTTGGCAAGGCGCTGCTTCTCCTCGCTGATGTCGAGTTTCTCGATGTAGTATATGAGTTCCTGCTCCAGACGGTTTTTGTCGTAGTCCACGCCTTTCAGTTCCGAGAGACGGTCGACGAGGCGCTGGCGCACCTTTTCCACGCGCTCCTTCTCGTAGGGCTCGATGCCGGTCATGAGCGCCGCAATATTGCCGAGTTTCTCGGCGAACTTCACGGCAAGGGCCGCTCCCTCCTGCTTGCGGAAATCCACAAGGTGCTCCACGGCCTTGTCCACCGCGGCGCGCACGACGCTCCATTCCTCATCGGTCAGTTCCTCCACCGACGAACTTTGCGTCGTGTCGGGCAGTTTTACCACAACCTCCCACGCGCGCGCCTCGTCGAAGGGCACGCCGACCCGGGCACTTATCTCGCGCATCTGCCGGATATACCCGGCCACGGCATCGGCATTGAGCGGAGCCGAGAGGACGGTGGCATCCTTCTCCACCCACAGGTTCAGTTCCACCTTGCCGCGCTCCAGCCGCTGCGCCAACAACTGGCGCACCTCCATCTCACGTTCGCGATAGAGCGGCGCCATGCGGGTGGTCAAATCGAGACTCTTGGAGTTGAGCGACTTTATTTCCACGTGTATTTTCTTACCGTTGAAGTTGGCTTCGGCCTTGCCGTAGCCGGTCATGGATTGTATCATTGGCTTATCGTTTAATTCTTGCGCAAAGATAGTGCAAAACCTATTAAGAACGCCCATATTACAGAATATTTTTAACTTATACGCGTTCGTTAAAACACTATTCCGGAAACTTGGAACCGCTGGCGCGCCACTCGCACTGCCATTCCTCAAAATACCCACAAATGGTGATAGAAAGCCGAGACATAGGCTTGGAAACTTTTATTAACTTTGCAGCCGACATCCATTTATCGGCATGATACCTTATTACAACGACAACACAAAAATGAGCGACATCATCTGCGACGCACCGCAGCTGCTGCAGATGATGAGCCGTTTCGGAGTGCCGCTGGGCGTCGGCGACCGCTCCGTGCGCGAGGTGTGCGAGGCCGCCGGCGTAGACACGCCGACATTTCTGGCCGTGGCCAACTTCATGCGGCACGGCACCGACAGCGTGTCGAAATACATCGACGCCGTGTCGGTATCGGCGCTTGTCACTTACCTCAGCAACGCTCACGACTACTTCCTCGACTTCCAGTTGCCGGCCATCCGCCGCAAACTCATCGAGGCCATCGACATAGCCCACCAGAACGATGTGGCCCTGCTCATACTGAAATTCTACGACGAGTACATGGGCGAGGTGCGCCACCACATGGAATACGAGAACCGCAAGATATTCACCTACGTGGAGCGGCTGCTGGCCGGAACGCGTGACGAGATGTTCGAGATAGCCCACTTCGCCCGTAACCACAGCAACATCAACAAGAAACTGCAGGAGCTGAAAAACATCATCATCAAGTATTACGTGCCGACAGACAACGGCGACTTGCTCAACAACGTACTTTTCGACATTTTCAACTGCGAGGCTGACCTGCGTTCCCACTGCGCGCTCGAAAACGACCTGTTCATTCCGGCCGTCGCCCTATTGGAGGAGCAGGTCATAGAACGGGGCAACAGCGAAGAAGCGGCCGCGGGGCTGCTGCCCGCCGAGGATGTGCTCTCCGACCGCGAGAAGGAAATCATAGGCTGCATCGTAAGGGGCATGACCAACAAGGAGGTGGCCGCCCACCTGTTCATCAGCATCAACACCGTGCTCACGCATCGCAAGAACATATCGCGCAAACTCGACATCCACTCCGTCAGCGGACTGACCATCTACGCCATAGTCGGCGGCCTGGTGGATGTGAAAGAACTCGGCGAAAAGATCGGGAAGAAAAAAGCCGCGAAAAAATAACTGCCGTTTTTCTTAATTGAGCATTCCGATTCAACCGGCCCCCGAACCTTTTGCGCATATGCGCAAAAGGTTCGGG
>ENA-UOJC01000514-UOJC01000514.1-human-gut-metagenome-genome-assembly--contig:-C104-NODE-514-length-67605-cov-14.853590_pt1 | contig 67605 bp, 50 predicted proteins | sample MGYA00242339_ERZ723886 | MGnify/ENA metagenome assembly ERZ723886 | reverse complement strand
GACTACCGCAACGAGAAGATCGGCCGCAAGATCCGCGACGCGCAGATGGAGAAGGTCCCCTACATGCTCGTCGTCGGCGACCGCGACATGGAGAATGGCACCGTCTCCCCGCGCCACCGCGCGGACGGCGACCTCGGCGCGATGAGCATGGACGAGTTCTCCGCCCTGCTCCGTCAGGTTGTGGACAACAAGGAAAAGAAATAATAGCATAATTAGCAAATTTAAAAATGAATATGCAGCGTTTTTAACTTTCAGAAAAACAGGGCGGCGGGAGCCGCCCTGTTTTTCCGTTTCCTTGTGCAAAACGCAAAAATGAACGAAACCACAGGGGAGGAAACGTATTGCCTGACTAAAAAATACACACGCATTTAGGCGAAACGCCTAAAATTGGAAAAGCATCTTGAAAAAAATTATTCACTAAGTTATAATGGGCCTGCCCGAGAAGGGTAAGTAAAGTTTAAACGCCGCCCGGCGCAGTCGTAGGGTCTGCATCGTGCCCCCACACGGTGTGAACGGTGCGAATGACGCCGCGGGCGTTCAAACGAATCAAAAAGGAGATTGCGTATGAAAAAGTTTTTAGCTCTTATCCTCTCCCTCACCATGGTCATGGCTCTGGTCGCCTGCGGCGACAAGACCGATGACGGTCAGGGCGGCGGCAGCGACGATTCCACCACCCCCGTGAAGATCACTCTGGCCACCGGCGGCACCACCGGTACTTACTATGCTGTCGGTAACGCGCTTGCTACCACGCTCGACGGCAAGCTGTCCCTCTCCAGCCTCACTGCGGTCGACTCCGGCGCTTCCAAGGCGAACGTCCAGCTCGTCACCGCCGGTTCCGCTCAGATGTCCATCCTCCAGTCCGACGTTCTGAACTATGCTCATAACGGCGCGGGCGGCGAGACCATGTTCGACGGCGCTGCCGATATGAACTCCCTGTGGGTCGCGGGCGTCTACAACGAGACCGTCCAGCTCGTCACCTCCCCCAGCATCACTGACATTGCCCAGCTCAAGGGCAAGACCGTCTGCGTCGGCGACGTCGGTTCCGGCACCGCTCTGAACGCTGCGCAGGTCCTCGAGGCCTACGGCATGACCTTCGATGACATCAACGTCATGTACGACTCCTTCGCCGGCGGCGCTGACGCTCTCAAGAACGGTCAGTGCGACGCTGCATTCACCGTGGCTGGCGCCCCCACCCCCGCTCTGACGGACCTCGCCACCACCTACAGCTTCAACATGCCCTCCCTCAGCGATGAGGCGGTTGCTTACCTGACCAGCAACTATCCGTTCCTGGTCCAGGAGAACCTCTCCGGCGACACTTATCCCTGCCTCAACGGTGACGTCGTCTGCGTCGCTGTCAAGGCCGTCTTCACCGCCTCCAAGGATCTGAGCGAGGACGTCGTCTACGAGATCACCAAGGCCATGTTCGACAACCAGGCTGAGCTCGCCAACGCGCAGGCCAAGTTCGGTTTCCTGAATCCCGAGGATGCTGTCGCTGGTTCCTTCGACCTGCACCCCGGTGCTGAAAAGTACTACAAGGAGATCGGCGTCCTGTAAGGATAGCCCCTTTCTGAAAGAGTGCAAGTGTGCATCTGCGTAAACGTTTAAGCACGGCCGCTGCAATAATACTGATTATTGCAGCGGCCCTACTCTTGACCGCTCGCGCCGGCTTCTATCTGACGCTGAGGAACAAAGATACCGGCGAGCTCTATGCGCGCTACCGCATGAGCGAGGGCGAGCGGTTCTCCATTACCTTTAAACATTCCGTCAACCAGTACCCTTTGACAGACACATTCGAAATATGTGATGGCAAGCTCTATGCCGAGGAGTGCAAGTACTACGCCTACGGCGCCGGTGTGCAGGTCGAACTCAACCCCGGGGAAGAACTGAGCTACACTGAGGACGGAGCGCTGCTCATCACCGGGATCCATCAGGATCGGACCGGGGTGTGCTATGCCGTCGCCACCGTTTACGACTTTTTTCTGTCGGTGAACGGCGGAGATGACATCAGTCTGCGTGATTTGTGTGGAAGAAATGCGCTGGTGCGGCTCGATTACGAGTTTTTCGTATTCTGACGCGCCGTGTGCTGCAATAAAAAGGAGGATAACATTCAATGGCTGACATTGATAAGAAGATTCAGGATCAAGCGATCATTGAAAATGAAGCCGATATCGGCACTGCTGCCGATGTCGACGAGATCATGAAAAAATACGACCGTGAGTCCAACGTCCGTATCTGGGAGGGCGTGCCGAAGCAGATCGTCCGCTTGGTGCTTGCCGCCTTTATGGTCTTCATGGTCTACATGAACCTCTGGGCGACGTGGAGCGGCCAGATCCGCCGCTGCCTGTTCGTCGGTATGGTCGTTCTCTTTACGTTCTTCGTCTACCCGGCGAAGAAGGGCGACGTCAAGCCCAACCACATGCCGTGGTACGATATTTTGCTGGCGATCGTCGGCTGTATCCCGTTTTTCTATTACGTAGCAAACTTCAACCGCATCGTCTCCATGGGTATTGCCATCGGCCAGACGGAAGTCATCCTCGGCATCATCGGTATTCTGGTGCTCGCTGAGTGCTGCCGCCGTGCCGTCGGTGTTCCCATCCTGTGCGTGGCGGGTGTGTTCATCCTTTACGCATTCGTCGGCCGCCACATGAGCCTTCAGTTGGTCGTCTACAACATTTTCTACACCACCAACGGCATCATCGGTACGCCGATCTCCGTCTGCTCGACCTACATTGCGCTGTTCCTGATGTTCGGCGCCTTCCTGGAAGCGACGGGCGTTGCCAACTTCTTCATCGACTGTGCCAACGCGCTGGTCGGCTGGGCGAGCGGCGGCCCTGCAAAGGTCGCGGTCGTTTCCTCCGCTCTCTGCGGCATGGTCTCCGGTTCCTCCGTCGGTAACACCGTTACCACCGGTTCCGTCACCATCCCGATGATGAAGAAGACCGGCTATCCCGGCGAGTTCGCCGGCGCGGTCGAGGCTGCTGCCTCCACCGGCGGTCAGATCATGCCCCCGATCATGGGCGCTGCGGCGTTCATCATGGCGGAAATGACCGGCTTTGAGTATTCCAAGATCATCGTCCGCGCGATCCTGCCCGCGTTCCTGTACTTCCTCGGCATCTTCCTCGGCGTGCACTTCAAGGCCAAGAAGCTCGGCCTCAAGGGCCTGCCGCGCGAAGAACTGCCCAAGTGGGGCAAGCTCCTTCCCAAGATCTACCTGCTCCTGCCCCTGGTCCTGCTGGTCTACATGATCGTCAGCGGTCAGACCATGGCCAAGAGCGCCATCTACGCCACCATCGCCGCCATCGCTGTCAGCCTCATCAACAAGGATGACCGCATGACCCCGACCAAGTTCGTCAACGGCCTTGAAAACGGTGGTAAGAACTGCATCTCCATCGGTATCGCCTGCGGTATCGCCGGTATCATCTCCGTGTGCATCACGATGACCGGTCTCGGCGGCAAGCTCATCACCTACGTTGTCAGCCTCTCCAACGGTCACCTCATCATCGCTCTGTTCCTGACGATGATCTGCTGCATCGTGCTCGGTATGGGTGTTCCCACCACTGCGAACTACATCATCATGGCCTCCACCTGCGCGCCCATCCTCATCAACGGCATGGGTATGCACGTTCTGGCTGCGAACATGTTCGTCTTCTACTTCGGCATCGTCGCCGATATCACCCCGCCCGTCGCGCTGGCTGCTTACGCTGGTTCCGCCATCGCCAAGGCTCCTCCGATGAAGACCGCCTTCAACGCGACCCGTCTCGCCATCGCGGCGTTCATCATCCCCTACATCTTTGCTTTCAACAACGCGATGATCTTTGTCGGCGACGACGTGACCGTGTGGAGCGTTGCCTCCATCACGATCTCCGCGACGCTCGGTATGCTCTCCATCGCCTCCGGCCTGATGGGTTACCTCATCCACGACCTCAAGTGGATCAGCCGCATCGCGCTGATCGCCGGCGGTCTGCTGATGATCATCCCCGGTACGGTGAGCGACCTTGCCGGCTTTGCGGTGCTCGCAGCCATCTTTGTCCTCCAGACCATCGAGAACAAGAAGGAAAAGAAGGCCGCGTCCGTATAAGACACAGCATAGCAATTAAAAAGGAGACTGCTTGAAAGAGTGCTCATAAGACAGTAATTCTAAAAATTACGATTATAGCATCTGTCAGGTGGGGTTGGAAACGAAACAGTGAGTATCTGGTTCAACGCCGTGCATCTGTCAAGTAAAAGTAGACACGAATAAAAAGCCATAGCATCAGAACCCCAATTCAGTCTGAACAGCACCCCATTTGTTAGACAGTATGATATACTATCTAACAAGTGGGGTGTTTTGCTATGCCAAAAGGAGTTGAAATGCCTACAGCAAATTGGACAGTCCTTTTCGGACTGTGGCCAATGCTGTAGGCATTTTCTTTATTATGGGAAGGCTTGGCGGGCTTTGGCAGGGGGATTCGAAGAGGTCAGACGACTTTACTCTCTTCGTCTAGCAGGGGAAGCGGCTCCATTGGAATATTTTCAACGGAGAGCATGCTTTCCATCAGGTCGATGTACTGTTCTTTTGTCAGTAAGGCTTCAAAACTTTCGATGATGGCTTTGGCGCGGTCGCCACCATTTTTCAGCAGCTTATAGGCGGTCAGGGCGAATACCTTTGCGGGGATGACATAGGCATCGTCGATATCGTCCAATTCGACATCGGGCGTATGCAACGCGCCGCGGAAGCCGCCGGTGTTGAACTGCAGCAGCGGCATCAGACAGCTGACATCCCCGTAATCGCCGGAGCTAGTGGAGTGGAACTCCGGACCAGTGCAGGTGATGGGCGTGTCGCCGCAGACGTGCGAGAGCGCCTCTTCAATAACGCTTGCGTCCTTTACGGGGATGATCGGCAGATTTCCAGGGAGATTGGTGATGGTCAGGCCGCAGCCGGTGGCGACGGCGCCCGCGCGCAGGGAGCGGTCGACCTTTTTGGCGGCGTCCATATATGCGGGGATCGTTTTTCCACGGATGGAATACTCCAGACGCACATCGTCGGCAATGATATTTGCCGCGTCGCCGCCCTTTGAAATGCAGCTGTGCACACGGATCGTGTCCTCGTCGCGGAACGATTCCCGCTGAACATCGACGGCGTGCATGGCGATATTGGCCGCGCTCATGGCGTCGATGCCGCGCTGCGGCTCACCCGCCGCATGAGCGGCCCTTCCGTGGAACTGCACCATTTTGGTGACAAAGCCGTTGCACGAGCGGTTAGCGACAAGGTATTTCTTAGTAGTCGAAGCATGATGGCCGACAACGATATCCAAATCATCCATCGCACCGATTCGGATCAACTCGCATTTGCCGCAGCCATAACGGATCAGACCCTGATTGCGCATCTCGTTGCGCTTTGTAACCTCGACATATTCCTCAGCAGGAACGCCAAAGAATACGACATTTCCCGCCAGGGAAGCCGCGATCTCCGGATCGGACAGCGCGATGGCCGCGCCGACCACGCCGGTCGCCTGCGCATGATGGCCGCAGCAATGCGCCGCGCCGGTCTCGGGGTTGGCGTAGGCGTGCGTCGGAATGGGCAGACCATCGAATTCGCCCATCAAACAGACGGTGGGACCGTGCGCGTCATCCTTTAAATAGCTTTTGACACCCGTAACGGCAAGACCCTCCTGCGTGCGGAGGCCAAGCCCCTTCATTTTCTCCGCGAACTTTTCCGCTGTGCGGAATTCCTGAAAGCCCAATTCGGCGTGTGTCCATAGATCCTCGCCGAACGCGATCAGCTCGTCGCGATGCGCATCAATGATATCGCAAATCTTTTGCTCAATCTTATCCATCTGTTTCAAAACACCTCACAATAAAATTTTTATAATGATACAAATATGTATTCATCGGCAGACTCAGGTTATTTTTTGGGCCGGTACTGTACCCAGAGCACGAGCGCGACCAAAAGGATCAGTATGATCCAAAGACCATAATCTAAAAGACTGTTTTTTCCAGTAAGTGCGATGGGAATCGACATAAAAATGAACCTCCGATCTATCCTGATAGCGGTACTTTGTTATCATGATAAAAAATGAAAGTGAAAAAATGTTCAGATTTAACTATAGGACAAAACTGTCAAATATTATAGTCACAGCCGATACATAGAAGCAGGTGATTCTGAAGTAGATGAATGAATTCCTTTGCCTCAGGTGTCAGCACGCTGTTTTCCCGCCGCACCCAACCGATCTCGGAGGTGATGCTGCAGTTTCGGAACGGCAGAAAGCGCCACTCGTAGGAATCGTGCTTCACCTTTCCATCGCTTGTCGCTTTTCTGGAGTTGAGTACGTAGCCGTCTGTTCTGGACAGGATCTCATATATGGCTGCGCGGGAGTTGACCACATAACGGGTGCGCTCCATCTGCAGCCCGAGCTTAGAGAGGATATCGGCATAGGGACCGTAGTCAAGGCTTTCATCGATGATCTGGGGGTATCCTGCCAGCTGTTCCGGAAGAAGATCGACATCCTGCGAGCGGAAGAAGGGATTCATCGGGCCGACGTCAACGCCGAGTTCCATACTGCACAGAGGATGGTAGAGCAGATTGGAGGAAAGGAAGCGCTCCAAAAGCTGATCTCTATAGCAGCTCCAGATGCGGACGACAGCAATATCAGCCTCGCCGTTCATGACGGCGTCCGCGACATTTCCACTGTATTCTTCGCGGAGAAAGACATGCAGACCGCTATCCTTGCGGCGCTGGCCCATAGAGGTGACAATATCGGAAAGATAGTAAAAGCCATTGCTGATCACAGATAGGGATTCCTGCGCGGAAACGGCGGTCATGCGCATGGAATACAGCTGCTGGAGCTGGCGGTCGATGGGGGTGATGTAGGCGATGAACTGGCGTCCGAAGGGCGTCAGCGCCATGCCCTTGACGCTGCGCGCGAATATCTTGCGGCCGAACTCTGCCTCGACGCTTTGGATCGCCCCGGAAAGGGACGACTGCGAAATGAAGAGATTGCGCGCGGCCTGATTAACGCTACCGGCTTTTGCAATCTCTACCATGTAGTGAATCTGATTGTTCGTCATTTGCAAAACCTCCTATGATGACATAGGCAAGTCCGGGATGAGCAGATAAGGCGGATACGATTTATCACGCTGTTATCATAATACAACACGAACGCGTTTGTCATCGGTGTTCTTCCACTTACTATATACTAAAAAGCGATTATTGCAATAATAAAAACGGTATTATTAAAAAATTTGGATAGATGGTATCATGTTACTAAGCTGGTCGAGCAAAGCAAGACTGGACTTGTGTATAAAGCACGTGAGCAAAGAAATAAGATTTAGAAAGGAAATACCAAAATGAAGCTGAAGAGATTTTTTACTCTTGCGCTGGCGCTCTGCATGATCGCCGGCCTGCTGGCAGGCTGCGGAGACAAATCCAATGATCCCGGCACAACCGACGAAAAGGATACCCTGAACGTAGCACTGACCGAAGAACCGGATTACCTCTCCACCTGTGACACAGACTCTCTGATGTGCGCGCAGATGAACCTGCTGACCTATAATGGTCTGACCCGTATCGACATGAAGACGCTTCAGCCTGAGCTGGATCTTGCGGAAAGCTATTCGCAGGACAGCGACACGGAATGGACGTTCGTGCTCAAGCAGGGCGTGACCTTCCACAATGGCGATACGCTGACGGCGGAGGACGTCAAGGCCTCCATCGAATACGCCAAGTCCTATGACAGGACCAGCACCTATACGAGCGCAATTTCTGAGGTACAGGTCGTTGACGACAACACCGTGAAGATCATCACGAGCGTGCCCGCGCCCAACCTGCTCTTCGATCTGGGCTATCACTTCAACTGCATCCTTCCGCACAGTCTGATCGAATCCGGCAATGATTTCAACGCCAACCCCGTCGGCACCGGCCCGTACAAGTTTGTCTCCTGGGATAAGGGCAACGCGCTGAAGTTTGAAGCGAACGAGGCTTACTTTGATGCTGAGCGCACGCCATCCATCAAGAATCTGGTGTTCTCTATCATTCCCGAGGGCACGACCCGTACGATGGCGCTCGAGTCCGGCGACGTGGACTTCATTTACTCGGTGTCCTCCACGGACATTGACCGCCTGAAGGCGGAGGACGGCATCGATATGGAAGAGGTTGTCTCTGTTGAAAACTTCTTCCTGTATCTCAATGCGGTCAACGGCCCGTTTGTCGATTCGAACCTGCGTCTGGCGGTCGCGTATGCGATCAACCGCGAGGACATCGTGGCCGGCGCGCTCAACGGCTACGGCGAGCCCTCCTATTCCTGCGTTCCCATGGGCTATGCCGAATCCGTGGACACCAACGCCTACAGCTATGATCTGGACAAGGCCAAGGAGTATCTGGCGGCCTGGGGCGGCGATCCCTCCACGGTGACGATGAACATCATTTGCTCCAACGACACCAAGACGGCAATCGCCACAATCATGCAGTCTGAGCTCGCGGAGCTCGGCATCAACGTTGTGATCGACTCCACCGACTCTGCGACCTATCAGGCCGCGATGGCGACCGACACGTTGAGCGCGGCGATCGTATCCTGGTCTCCCGCCAACGCTGCCAGCTATGTCAGCCGCTTCCACTCTGACCGCCGCTCCAACACGCCCGCGTCCGTTGCCACGGACAAGATGGACGAGCTTGTTAGCGAGATGCGCGTCGAGATGGATGCCAATGCCCGCACTGATCTGATCCACCAGATCATCGGCGAGGCGAACGCGACCTGCTGGTATGTGCCCATTTACCAGGTCGAGTATTTCCGCGCGCACAGCTCTCAGCTGCAGAACGTTGTTTGCAGCGCGACGGGCTATGTGGACTTCGCCGTTACGACTTGGGGCTAATCGGCAGGCAGCTGATTCATTGTTGAAAGAGCCCGGCCCATGAGCGGGCCGGGCTCTTAATTAAAAAATCGTCACTCTGCCACAAAGGAGACGTACTTACTTATGTCAAAATACATTCTAAAACGTATCTTGTACATGATCCCCGTGCTGCTGGGCGTTACGCTGCTGGTCTTTGTCATTATGCATCTAGCGCCGGGCAATGTGGCGCAGATGCTGCTGGGCGATAACGCTACTGCGGAGCAGATCAAAGCGCTTACACATGAAATGGGTCTGGACAGACCGATCCTGGTGCAATACCTCGATTACATGAAGGAGTTACTGCACGGGAGCCTCGGCATCTCTTATACCACGGGTGAATCGGTCAATGACAAGATCATGGCCTGCTTTCCCTATACACTGAACCTGACGCTCGTTGCGGCGGTTTTCTCCATCCTGCTTGCGCTGCCGCTCGGCGTGCTTGCCGCCGTGAAGCAGAACACGTGGGTGGACAATGTGAGCATGGTGTTCTCGCTCATCGGCGTGTCCATGCCGATCTTCTGGCTCGCGGTGATGCTGATCATGCTCTTCTCACTCAAGCTCGGCTGGTTCCCGGTCTTTGGCGCAAAGCAGTGGAGCAGCATCGTGCTGCCGGCGATCTCACTGGGCCTGATGAACATGGCATCGATCGCCAGAACGACCCGCTCGTCTATGGTGGAGACGATCCGCCAGGACTATATCCGTACGGCTTATGCCAAGGGCCTGCCCAAGCGCACGGTCATTATGCGCCATGCCTTTCGCAACGGACTTCTACCCACGATTACGGTCATCGGCCTTGAGATCGGACAGATGCTTGGCGGCTCTGTGCTGACGGAGACGGTGTTTGCGTGGCCCGGTATCGGACGGCTGATGATCCAGTCGGTCAACGGGCGCGATACGCCGACGGTCATGGGCTGCATCATTCTGATGACGGTCTGTTTTTCCATTGTGAACCTGTTGGTCGATTTGCTCTACGGCGTGTTCGATCCGCGCGTGCGCACGATGTATCACTGAGGAGGAGAGAAAATGAAAAAGCAATCGGAAATGAACGGGACCAATTTCCTGAATGCGCAGAAGAACAGCCAGTTCAAGGATATGGTGCGCCGCCTTTTTAAGAATAAGGCGGCGGTTGCCGGACTGTTTTTTTTAATCTTCCTGATCCTCATGGCTATTTTTGCGGATGCGCTTTTCGATTATAATACGCAGTGCATCAACCAGAATATCCCAGAACGCTTGCAGTGGCCGTCGGCCCAGCATTTGTTTGGTACCGACGAGTACGGGCGCGATCTGCTGATCCGCATCGTGTTCGGTAGTCGAATCTCGCTCTCCATCGGTTTTATCGCGGTGCTGTTCGGCCTTATCGTCGGCGGTGTGCTCGGTGCGGTCGCGGGCTTTTTCGGTGGGAAGATCGATAATATCATCATGCGTTTGTGCGACGTTTTCCTCGCCGTTCCCATGATGCTCATGGCGATCGTGATCGTGGCGGCGCTGGGCGCCAGCATCGTCAATCTGGTCATCGCGCTGTCGATCTCCTCTGTACCGACATTTGCGCGCATCGTGCGAAGCGCGGTTCTGACCGTGCGCGACATGGACTATGTCGAGGCCGCACGCGCCATCGGCGTAAAGACGCCACGCATTCTGGCGCGCTACATCCTGCCCAACTGCATGGGCCCAATCATCGTGCAGACGACGCTCCGTGTTGCCGCGACGATCTCCAATACGGCGGCGCTCAGCTTCCTCGGCCTTGGCGTGAAGGCACCGCAGCCGGAATGGGGCGCACTGCTGTCCAGCGGACGCGAATTTATCCGCGATTCTGGATACCTGGCCTGCATTCCCGGTATCTGCATCATGCTGACGATCCTGGCGCTGAACCTGCTCGGCGATGGTCTGCGTGATGCGCTCGACCCGAGACTGAAGTGAGGAGGGGTATGAAATGAGCGAAAATAAAAGCAGTAGTGCGAACGCGCTGGAAATAGAGAACCTCAGTGTTGAATTTCGCACGGACGACCGCACGGTGTACGCCGTCAACGGACTGAACCTGACCATTCGAAAGGGACAGACGCTCGGACTGGTCGGCGAAACGGGCGCGGGAAAAACAACGACGGGCTTAGCGGTGCTCGACCTGATCCAGAGCCCGCCGGGCGTTGTAACCTCCGGACGCATCACGGTGAACGGCAATGATGTCATCCGCGTTGAGGAAGAACAGCCGGCGGATGACAAGGCATCCGCGGAGCCCGCGGCAAAGGGCAGAAAGGGAAAAGCTGCCGATAAAAATAAAAAGACGATCCGCATGCCGGCGAAAGAACTCCAGAAGATGCGCGGCAAGACGGTCTCCATGATCTTTCAGGATCCGATGACGTCGCTGAACCCGGTGCTCACGGTGGAAGAGCAGATTGCGGAGGTAATCGAGTACCACGAACATCTTGGGCATAAGAAATCGATCGATAAGGCGCGGGGCATGCTGGAAATGGTCGGCATCCCCAGTGAACGCGGCAGCGAATACCCGCATCAGTTCTCGGGCGGCATGAAGCAGCGCGTGGTCATCGCCATGGCGCTGGCCTGCGACCCGGATCTGCTGATCGCGGATGAGCCGACCACCGCGCTCGATGTGACGATCCAGGCGCAGGTGCTGGACATGATGAGAAGGCTGCGCGAGCAGAACAATACCTCAATGCTGATGATTACGCATGATCTCGGTATTGTCGCGGAGGTCTGCGACTGTGTTTCCATCGTTTATGCCGGCAGCGTTGTTGAGCATGGAACGCTGGAGGACGTGTTTGACCATACACTGCATCCCTACACGCAGGGACTGTTCAATTCCCTGCCTAATATGGAGGATCGCAGCATCCGCTTAAAGCCGATCCGCGGCTTGATGCCAGACCCGAGCAATCTGCCGGAGGGCTGCGCGTTCTGCGACCGCTGCGACTATGCCACGGAGCGCTGCTTCCATGAAAAGCCGCAGAGCGTCCATCGCAACGAAGAGCACTATGTTGTCTGCCATCTGTACAACGAGGAAAATATTCAAAAGGGAGGCGCATTGAGAAATGAGTGAGCCTTTGCTGCAGGTCGATCACCTGAAAAAATACTTTAAGAGCGCCAAGGGAACCGTTCACGCAGTGGATGACGTCAGCTTTACGATCGAAAAGGGCAAGACGCTGGGCGTTGTGGGAGAATCCGGCTGCGGAAAGTCCACGCTCGGCCGTACGATCATTCGCCTGCAGGAGCCGACGGAGGGAACGGTGCTGTTTGAAGGGAAGAATATCAGCGCGTTGAATCAGAAGGAGCTGTGGAAGCAGCGCCGCGAGATGCAGATGATCTTCCAGGACCCGTTTTCCTCTCTGAACCCGCGCATGACCATCAGTCAGACGATCGAAGAGCCGCTCAAGCTGTACGGCCTTTGCGCGGATAAGGAGAGCCGCCAGAAACGGGTGGCCGAGCTGATGGATACCGTCGGCCTTGCAAGACGCCTGTATAATACGTATCCGCATGAGCTCGACGGCGGCCGCCGCCAGAGGATCGGCATTGCGCGTGCGCTGGCGCTGCAGCCAAAGTTCATCGTCTGCGACGAGCCGGTCTCGGCGCTGGATGTTTCCATTCAGGCGCAGATCCTGAACCTGATGCAGGATCTGCAGAAGGAACTGAACCTTACTTATATGTTCATCACGTATGACCTGAGCGTTGTCCATCATATTTCGGATGACATTATGGTGATGTATCTGGGGCAGGTCATTGAAAAGGCCCCAGCGGAGGTCCTGTTCGCCAATCCCGTGCACCCTTATACGCAGGCGCTGCTGTCCGCGATCCCGGTGCCGAGTCTGCATAACCGCAAGGAGCGGATATTGATGAAGGGTGAGCTGACATCGCCGATCGATCCGAAGCCGGAGTGCAGATTCTGCAGCCGCTGCCCGTATGCGGAGGAGATGTGCCACGCAGGAAATCCGGCGCTGAAGGAGATCGAAGCGGGACATTTCGTTGCCTGCTGCAAATTTGGGGTTTAAAACAGACTGAGAGAAACGTGAGAACATAAATTGTAACAAAAGAAAGGGATTCATCGTACTTATGTACAACTATGGTGAGATCAAGCTGCAAAATAAGCAGGATGCTTTTTCGGCAATGTACTTTTTTGTCAGCACAAGCATTTTAGAGTTCTGCGGCAGGCGTAGCGGCGAGAAGATCTGCAGAGAAGCAATGCGCCGGGCGGGACGCGAGAGCGGACTTGCGCAGAAGAAGAAATTTATTGACGCAGGGATCAAAACAAATCTGCAGACGCTCTTTCACAGTGCAAGGGACTATGTGCCTGATCCCCGCTTCCATGCAAAGGAGCTGTTCAACGAAGAGCAGCGTCAGGTCTATGAGATATTCACCTGTCCGATGGCAGACTTCTGGAACAGCCGCGGCGGCGGAAAAGTGGGAAGCTTTTTCTGCGAGGAATATCATTATGCGCGTTTGCTCGCGTTTACCGACAATGTCGGGCAGCTGTGCCTGTCGAACTATCTGACGTGCCCGCGCGACAATTTCTGCCATATTGCGGCCTTTTACCGGGAGGCCAATATGACTGAGGAAGCGGCGAAGCAGTCCTTCACGCACTGCGACCCGGATTATACGGAGCCTGAGCTGCCGCAGGATGTTTCTTTTGACGACGGCATCCGCGAGCTGACCGCGTCGGTCTACTACCATCTTCTTGAGGTGGCGGATGAGATGAACGGCAACGAGGGCGTCTGCGCTGTAGCAGAGGGCTTGAAAAAGTGGGCGGAGCAGGCGATCGCATCGCTGAAGGTGCAGGCGAGCCACACACTGCTTCCCGTGGATGCGGAGTTTGTGCGCAAAAACTTCCCGCTGCTGACGAACAGCGAAGCGGATGATGCCTGGAACGGGCGAGAAGCGCATTCCGCGCGAACGCTGATGCAGTCGCTCGTGCTGGATCGAATTTTGGAAGCTGAGGGCTAAGGAGGACGGCATATGTATTCTTATGAAGAACAGTGCATTATGGATCTGGCGGATAACTATACCTTGCTCTATTCGTTCCTTGGCCGCAGCCTGATCGATGCGTTTGGCGTGGCTGGAGAAAAGGCGCTGCGCGAGGGAACGCGCCGTTACGGGCGCGACAGGGGCGAGGCGTCGCGGAAAATGCACGAGTCGCTCAATGTGAAGATCAATATGCAGAGCCTATTCTCAGTGGGCGGTGATTTGCCGCCTGACCCGCGCTTCCGCAGAGAACTGCAGGAGCTCAACCCGGAGGAGCGCGTTTCGCATACGCTGGTCTGCCCGATGGCGGATATTTGGAAAGCTTACGGCGAAGCATACATCGGGCGCATCTACTGTGAGGAATTCCATCCCGCCTGCTATAGCCACTATGCGTTTGACTACGGACATGTGAACCTCGGCATGACGCTGACGCAGGAAAAGGATGAATACTGCGATTTTAACGTGGTCCTGCGTGCAGAGAACCTCCCCGACGAGCTCAAGCCGAAGTGCTTTGCGGAGTATGATCCGGGGTATGTGACGCCGGACGTGCACCCCGCGGCGGCCTGCGGCAAGAGCGGATTTGAGAGTATCAGCGTAAAGCTGTACTATTACATTCTGGAAGCAGCGCTGGAGCAGTTTGGCGAAGCCGGCTGGGATGCTATGTGCACTGCCATGGAGAAAATGGCGGTCGACGCTGCCGCGCGCGCAAGGAATACGGCGGAGAAATATGACAGGCCCTTTGATGAACAGCTCATATTCGACACGTATCCGCTGACAATGGATCGCAGCAAAACAAAGCTTTGGGACAACTACACCGGACACGAAGCGGTAGAGCGTTTTATGCACAGTTTTGTTCCGGCAATGCAGAGGGAGCTGGAGAAAAAATGACAAGCACGAAACCGATTATCGGAATGGTGATCGGCACAGCGCCAAAGCTTGCACCGGGGAAGCATGTTTTCAACACGCCCTATGTCGACGCGGTCACAATGGCTGGAGGCATTCCGCTGCTGCTCCCTGTGACGGGCGATGCCGCGGCGGCAGAGCAGTATATCGGATTGATCGACGGGCTGCTGCTTCCCGGCGGCGCTGACGTAACGCCCGCGCTGTACGGACAGGAGCCGGTGCCGCAGGTGACCTATGTGATGGAGGAGCAGGACAGGCTTGAGCTCGCACTCATCCATCTGGCGTATGGGCGGGGAATGCCGGTGTTCGGCATTTGCCGCGGGATGCAGCTGATGAATGTCGCGTTTGGCGGAACGCTGTATCAGGACCTGCCGACGCAGTATCCCGCACCGATCGCGCATGCGCAGGATATGTCGATCCGGAGCCAGCCGACCCACAGCGTGACCATTTTGCAGGATTCTCTTGTCGGAAAGCTATTGGGTATGGATGCACTGTCGGTCAACAGCTATCATCATCAGGCGGTGAACAAGATCGCGGACGGCTTTGTCGTTTCGGCCACCGCGCCGGATGGCGTGGCCGAGGCAATCGAAAGCGCGGACGGAAGGATGTACGCAGTCCAGTGGCATCCGGAGGAATTGGTGCCGCGCTATGAAAGATTCCGCCCCCTGTTCCGCCAGCTGATCGAGCAGGCCTGCGCAAAAAAGAATTAAGACGAAAAATGTTTTTCACAGGAAGCAAGTGAATTTAATGATCGGTCGGCAAAAAGACCGAAATGTTGTGTGATAATTAAAACACCCCCGCCCAATTCGAGCAGGTCGATGGGATCTGCGAATTGAGTGGGGGTGTTTTATCCCTTGCCTTTTCGTGCCATCTCCTTTCCGTGCGGACCGTTGAACTCGTCGAGCACCAGCGGCGTGACGATGACGCCGGGGCGATGTCGTTGAGCCGCGCGCCGCACCTGCCCCATTCGACCACCTGCGCCATCACGCACTTTTCGTGCGGTGTTTCATGCTTCAAACTGCGCTTTCAGTATCGAGTACGATCTTGTGGGCTACATTCCCGTGGATGAGCTGCTAAAAGCGGAACAGGCATGATTTCGGTCATGCCTGTTCCAAGAAATTTGATTTTACTGTCTTACCAGCAGGGATGCTTTACGCAGTCTCTTTTTTTCGCAACGGGCATCCTGCGCGCAACTGGCGCATACGATGAGCCGATGGGAGGTTTGATCGTATGCCCAAAATCTACTTAAGCCCCTCCACACAGGACCAAAACCCGTATGTCGACCAAAGCGGCAGCGAGGAATACTGGATGAACCTGCTGGCGGACGAACTGGAGCCTTATCTCTACGCCAACACGATCGCCTTTGTGCGGAATACCCCGGAGATGACCGCCGCGTCCTCCATCGCGCAGGCGGAGCGGATCGGCGGCTTCGACTTTTACCTTGCCCTGCACTCCAACGCCTCGGGCGAGGGACAGGCGGGGAAGAACCGCGGCATCATCGTCTTCTATTACCCGACGAGCAGCGAGGGAAAGCGCGCCGCCGGGCTCTTTGCCGCGCAGCTCAAAAAGGTCTACCCGCTGCCGGAGCTTGTCACAACGCAGCCGACGACCGCGCTCGGCGAGGTGCGCCGCCCGAGCTGCCCTGCAAACCTCATCGAGATTGCCTATCACGACAACTACGCCGACGCAAGGTGGATCGAAGGGAGCCTCGATGTCATCGCGCAGGCCATCGCGCGCGGGCTGTGCGACTACTTCGGCCTGCCGTTTCTCTATCCGCAGACACCGCGCGAGGGCATTGTTGCGACGGCGGGCTCGCCGCTGCTGCTGCGCGCCTATCCCGGTATCGACGGCGAGATCATAGGCCGCATCCCGAACGGCGCGAGCGTAGAAATTTACGCGAGCTATGACGGCTGGTATTCCGTCCGCTACGGCGAGACACTCGGCTACGCGGCGCAGGCCTATATCCTCGCTTGACGCGCGCTTCGGACGCGACTTTTCCTTGACAGACGGTTACAAAAAGTTTACAATACTCTGTGGATTTATGGAGGGGAGAAAAGGGGAACTCCCGTTTGTGATTCAAAGACCCATGGAAATGGGATATTTACACCAAACAAAAACGCACACAGGAGGAATACATGATAAGCTATCTCTATGCCGCGCTGATCGCGGCCGGGACGCTCGTCATTGGCATTCTTCTTGGTATTTGGATTCGCAAGAGAGCCGCTAAGAGCGCCGAGGAGAAGATCTCCAACGCGGACGAAGAGGCTCTTCGTATTGTCAACGAAGCGATCAAGAGCGCTGAAAACAAGAAACGCGAAGTCATGCTGGAGGCAAAAGAGGATATTCTGCGCTCCAGAAACGAATACGAGAAGGAAGTCAAGGAACGCCGCGCCGAGCAGCAGAAGCAGGAGCGCAGGCTCCAGCAGAAGGAGGAGAACCTCGACCGCAAGACGGACGCGCTGGAAAAGCGCGAGGAGGCCCTCAACCAGAAGCACGCCGCTCTGGACAAGGAAAACGAAGAGATCAAGATCATCAAGCGCAGCCAGACCGAAATGCTCGAACGCATTTCCGGTTTCACTGCCGAAGACGCGAAGAAGTACCTGATTGAGCAGGTCGAGAGCGAAGCGACGCACGAGACCGCGCTCAAGATCAAGGAGCTTGAGCAGCGCGCCAAGGACGAGGCCGATTCCCGCGCCCGCGAGATCGTCGCCTCCGCCATCCAGCGCTGCGCCGCAGACCATGTGGCCGAGATCACCGTCAGTGTGGTGCCCCTGCCCAATGACGAGATGAAGGGCCGCATCATCGGCCGCGAAGGCCGCAACATCCGCACCATCGAAACGCTCACGGGTGTCGACCTCATCATCGACGACACGCCCGAGGCGATCACTGTCTCCTGCTTCGAGCCTGTGCGCCGCGAGGTCGCGCGCCTCGCGCTCGAAAAGCTCATCGCCGACGGCCGCATCCATCCCACGCACATCGAGGAGATGGTCAACAAGGCCCGCCGCGAGGTCGACGCCGTCATCAAGTCTGAGGGCGAGCGCGCCGTGCTGGAGACCGGCATCCGCGGCCTGCACCCCGAGCTTGTCAAGATGCTCGGCCGCCTGCATTACCGCACGAGCTACGGCCAGAACGTCCTGCAGCACTCCATCGAGGTCTCGCACCTTGCGGGCATGATGGCCGCCGAGCTGGGCGCGGACGTTTACGCCGCCAAGCGCGCAGGCTTGCTGCACGATATCGGCAAGGCCGTCGACCACGAGATGGAGGGTACGCACGTTGCCCTCGGCGTGGAATTTTTGCGCAAGTACCACGAGAAGGACGACATTATCCATGCCGTTCAGGCCCACCACAACGACGTGGAGCCGCAGACCATCGTTGCCTGCCTGGTGCAGGCGGCCGATGCGATCTCTGCCGCCCGTCCTGGCGCCCGCCGCGAGAATCTCGAGAACTACATCAAGCGTCTCGAGCAGCTTGAGGAGATCACGGGCAGCTATCCCGGCGTTGACAAGGCCTATGCCATTCAGGCCGGCCGCGAGGTGCGCGTCATGGTCAAGCCCGAGCAGGTCAGCGAGGATGAGATGGTCATCCTGGCGCGCGAGCTTGCCAAGAAGATCGAGGAGGGGATGGAATATCCCGGCCAGATCAAGGTGCATGTGCTGCGCGAAACGACCGCGATCGAATACGCAAAATAAGGAAAAGGCTCTGCCATTCGGCAGAGCCTTTTTTCATGCCTTTCTTGCCTTTTGCACCGCCCCTTGCTATACTGAAAAAGAAAAATGCAAAGCGGAGGAACGCCATGCTCTACAATATTCTGGCCGTCGGCGATGTGGTGGGCGGCTGCGGCATCAGCCACCTCGAGCGCCATCTGCGCGCCGTGAAAAAAATGAAAAATATCCACTTCACCGTGGTCAACGGCGAGAACGCCGCGATGGTCGGCCTCACACCGGGCGACGCCGAGCGCATCTTTGCCGCCGGGGCCGACGTCATCACGCTCGGCAACCACAGCTTCGGCAAGATGCAGATCTCGGATTATCTCGACGACTGCCCGTATATCCTGCGCCCGCACAACCTCGGCGCGCGGATGCCGGGGCGGGGATACGGCGTTTACGACTGCGGCAGGGCGCGCATCGCGGTGATGAACCTCATCGGCCGCTGCGACCTTGCCTTCAACGCGGACAATCCCTTCAAAACGGCGGACGCGCTGCTCAAAAACGAGGAACAGCCGACCTTCACTCTGCTCGACTTCCACGCCGAGGCGACGAGCGAAAAGCTTGCCATGGCCTACTACCTCGACGGACGTGTGAGCGCCGTCTGGGGCACGCACACCCATGTGCCGACGGCGGACGAGGAGATCCTTCCCAAGGGGACGGGCTGCATCACGGACCTCGGCATGACAGGCGCTGTGCGCAGTGTGCTCGGCATCAAGGTCGAGCAGTCGGTCGAAACCTTCCTCGGCGGTCTTCCCGGACGCTACCGCGAGCCGGAGAAGAGCGGGGGCAAGATGCAGGGTGCGATCTTCACGCTGGACGACGCAACGGGACTGTGCGTGGGCGTGGAGCGTATCGACGTGCGCTGAAAAAGCGCGGAAAGAGCAAGAAGGGGGCAAAACGATGAGCGTGAAGATCGTCCACGCGGCGGACTTCCATTTGGACAGCGCCTTCGGCGCGCTGCGCGCGGACAAGGCGCGCCTTCGCCGGCAGGAGAGCCGCGCGCTACTCTCTCGCCTCGGCGAGCTGGTCAATGCGCGCGGGGCGGATATCCTGCTGCTCTCGGGCGACCTTTTCGACGGTGAGACGGTCTACCGCGAGACGCTCGAGGCACTTGCTGCCTCACTGGGCGCGATGCACGCGCGTGTTTTCATCGCACCGGGCAACCACGATCCCTACAGCGCCCGCTCGCCCTATGCCCTGCCGATCTGGCCATCCAATGTGCATATCTTCACGTCGGGCGAGATCGAGCGCGTGGTGCTGCCGGAGTTTTCCTGCGCCGTGTACGGCGCGGCGTTCACCTCCGCAGTGCAGGACGAGGGACTGCTGCAAGGCTTTCACGCGCCGGACGACGGTCTTACGCACCTCATGGTGCTGCACGGAGACCTTGCCGCCGATTCGCGCTACGACCCCATCACAAAAGAGCAGATCGCGCAAAGCGGGCTCGACTATCTGGCCCTCGGCCACACGCACCGCTTTGGCGGCGTGCAGCGCGAGGGGGCGACCTTCTACGCCTGCCCCGGCTGCCCGGAGGGGCGCGGCTTCGACGAGCTGGGCGAGAAGGGCGTGCTCGCAGGAACGGTCGCGCGGGGCAGCGCGGAGCTTTCCTTTGTCCCGCTCGCGAAGCGAAAATATGAGATCGCGCGCGTCGATGTAACGGGAAAGACGGCGGAGGAAGCGCTGCTTGCCGCCCTGCCCGCCGATCCCTCGCGCGACAGCTACCGCGTCGTCTTCACGGGCGAGACGGACGAGCGGGGACTTGACCTTACGCGGCTTGAAGAGCGGCTTGCGCCGCGCTTTTTCTCGCTGGAGCTGCGCGATGAGACGCGCATCAGCGAGGACGTGTGGGCGCGGGCGGACGAGGACTCGCTGCGCGGGCTCTTCCTGCGCGAGCTGCGCGCGAAATACGACGCGGCGCGCTCGGACAATGAACGCGCGCGCATCAGCCTTGCCGCGCGCTATGGCCTTGCCGCGCTCGACGGGCGCGACATCTGAAGAAGGGAAGGGAGAGCGAGGATGTCCATCTGGTACAGCAGACGAAGCAAAGAGAAAAAGCGCATCACGCTCGGCGCGCGGGGCGAGACCGCATGGTTCACCGCGACGTTTCGGTATGATGTGCGAAGTCTCCTGCGCGCCGCGGAACGGGCGCTGCGCCTTTTCCTGAAATGCTGCCGCAGAGCATAGAATACGGGTAAAAAGGCCGGAGGGAAGAGTCCTTTCGGCCTTTTTGAGAGAGTTTAAGCAAGAATTAAGAAACAACTGCTGTTTTTGTTTGAAAACGGCTGGTACAATACCAACATGAGGTGAGAAAATGTACAACATTCTGATCTGTGACGACGAGCAGGACATTGTCAACGCGCTCAAGATCTATCTCTCGGGCGGGGATTACTGCCTTTTTGAGGCGCACAACGGCTGCGAGGCGCTGGACGTTGTGGAAAAAAACGACATCCATCTCATCCTGATGGACATCATGATGCCGCAGCTTGACGGCATCGCCGCGACGGTGAAGCTGCGCGAAAAGAGCAACGTGCCCATCATTCTGCTCACGGCCAAGAGCGAGAGCAGCGACAAGGTGCTGGGACTGAACATCGGCGCGGATGACTACATCACCAAGCCCTTTGACCCCGTGGAGGTGCTCGCGCGTGTGCGCTCTCAGCTCCGCCGCTACACGCAGCTCGGGTCGAAAAAGGAAGAGGAGAAGGCAAATGTCTACACCGTCGGCCCCATCGTGCTCGACGAGGAGAAAAAGAGCGTGACGGTCGACGGCGACGAGGTCGCCCTCACGCCCATCGAGTTCAACATCCTGCGGCTGCTCATGAAGAACCCCGGGCGCATTTATTCCTCCGCGCAGATCTATGAGCTGGTGTGGAAGGAGGACTCGTTGGGCGCGGAAACGTCCGTGAGCGTCCACATCCGCCACCTGCGCCAAAAATTGGAGATCAACCCCTCCGAGCCGCGCTACCTGAAGGTCGTGTGGGGGCTGGGGTATAAAATGGAGGACAAGAAATGAAGGCTGCGTGGATACGCAATTTCTGGATCAAGGCGGTCGCCTTTCTGCTGGCGGCGGCGCTCGTGCCGGTCATCCTCACCTATGTTGTGGGACTTGTCTATTCCTACGGCGGCATGGGCAGGGACTTTTACACGAGCAACCTCTGCCTGAATGCGGTCGGCAAAAAGACGTGGGAGATCTGCGACGACTATATCGCCATGGAGGGCGGAGACTACGAGCTCGACAAGATCTATCCCAAAGGCAACAGCTACAGCAACCTCCGCTTCCGCGTGACGGACGAGCAGGACAAGGTGGAGTTCAACAACGCCAGCGACGACGATATCTTCTGCTACAGCACCGTTTACGTTGACAAGACCTTTGATGTCTACCTTGTGAAGGGCCTTCCTGCGCAGGACGACATTTACTGGGCGAAGGTTTTTTACGACAAGGCAGAGAACTGGGGACAGAACGCCCTGGAGATGCTCATCCTTTTCGGCGCGATGGAGCTGTTCCTGCTCATCTTCCTCGCCCGCACGGCGGCGCGGCGCGAGGATGGCGAATTACAGGGCGGCTGGCAGGAAAAGATCCCCTTCGACCTCTACCTTCTCGTTGACGGCACGATCATTGCGCTGCTGTGCGTGGCGGTGGAGGAGGTCTACTCCTATGTGAGCTTCTATACCCCGCCCTACGATGTGCTGCTGCTGGGGATGAGCTTTGCGCTGGCGGTGCTCGTCTTTGCCGCGTGGGTGACGTTCTGCGCGCGCGTCAAGGTGGGCGGACTGTGGAAGGGCACGCTCATTCATAGGCTCTTATGCCTGTGCTGGAAGATCGTCAAGTGGTGCTGGGGCGTGCTCTGCGCCCTCGGCTGCGGCGTGATGAATCTTCTGCGCACCATTCCGATGATCTGGCGCACGGTTTTGCTCTGCATTTTCGTCAGCGTGGTGACCATGATCCTCGCAGGAGGGTTTTACTATGGAGATGGGCAGCTCATTGTGTTTCTGTTCGTTCTGTCCGTTGCGGCGTGCCTCTTTTCCGCGCAGCTGCGAAAGCTCCAGAAGGAGGGCGAAGCCCTCGCCGCCGGCGATCTTGACGCGCAGGTGGACACGAAATGGATGTACTGGGACGTCAAGCGCCACGCCGAGAACTTAAATTCCATCGGCGACGGCATGGCCGCGGCCATCGACAAGCAGCTCAAGAGCGAGCGGCTCAAAACGGAGCTCATCACGAATGTCTCGCACGATATCAAAACGCCGCTCACGAGCATCATCAACTACGTTGACCTCTTGCAGCATGAGCACACGAGCGAGCAGGAGGAAGAATACCTCGCCGTGCTCAAGCGGCAGGCCTTCAAGCTCAAAAAGCTCACGGAGGACTTGGTCGAGGCAAGCAAGGCGACGACCGGCAACCTGCCGGTGAACGCCGTGCGGTGCAGCATGAACGAGCTTTTAGCACAGGTGGAGGGCGAATACGGCGACAAGCTGGCGGCGGCCGAGCTGACGCTTGTGAGCGTGATGCCGGAAAAGGAGCTTTTCTGCTGCGTGGACGGCGCGCTGATGTGGCGCGTGATCGACAATCTGCTCTCGAACATCTGCAAATACGCCCAGAGCGGCACGCGCGTCTACCTGACGCTCGAAAAGACGGGCGGCGAGGCGGTCGTGACCTTCAAGAACACCTCGCGCGCGGCGCTCAACATCCCCGCCGAGGAGCTGATGGAGCGCTTTGTGCGCGGCGACAGCTCGCGCTCGACCGAGGGCAACGGCCTGGGTCTTTCCATCGCGCAGAGCCTCACGGAATTGCAGGGCGGCAAGATGGCGATTGCCATCGACGGCGACCTCTTCAAGGCCATCCTCCGTTTTCCGACGGTGGCGTGATCAGCAAATTAAATGAAAGAGGGGGACGATCCGCGCGATCGTCCCCCTTTTGCTGCGCTGCGCTTGACATTTCATCGCAAAACCAATACAATAACAGTTCAGAAATCTATCCTGAAATGTGAGGGAGAACATAAAATGGCAAAAGAGAAAAAAGTCGAACAGATCACGAATCTGGAGGATGACTTCGCCCAATGGTATACCGACATCTGCCGCAAGGCCGAGCTGGTTGAGTACGCCAGCGTCAAGGGCTTTACCATCCTGCGCCCCTATGGCTACGCCATCTGGGAGAACATGCAGCGCCTGATGGACGCCGAGTTCAAAAAGACCGGGCACGAGAACGTGGCGATGCCCGTCCTCATCCCCGAGAGCCTTTTGAAGAAGGAGGGCGAGCTTGTCAACGGCTTCGCCCCCGAGGTCGCATGGGTCACGATGGGCGGCAGCGAGAAGCTCGAAGAGCGCCTTGCCTTCCGTCCCACGTCCGAGACGATGTTCTGTGACCACTGGTCCCGCGTGCTGCAGACCTACCGTCAGCTGCCGATGCTCTACAACCAGTGGTGCTCCGTCATCCGCTGGGAGAAGACCACCCGCCCCTTCCTGCGCTCGCGCGAGTTCTGGTGGCAGGAGGGTCACACCATCCACGAGACCGCCGAGGAGGCGCAGGCTGAGACGATGCAGCAGCTCAACTGCTACGCTGACTTCTTCCGCCATGTGCTCGCCATCCCCGTCGTTCCCGGCCGCAAGACCGACAAGGAAAAGTTTGCCGGCGCCGAGGCGACCTACACCGTCGAGTGCATGATGAAGGACCGCAAGGCCCTCCAGGGTGCGACGAGCCACTATTTCGGCGACAAGTTCTCCCGCGCTTATGACGTGACCTTCACCGGACGCGACAATAAGCTCCAGTACCCGTTCCAGACCTCCTGGGGCTCCACCACGCGCATGATCGGCGCGGTCATCATGACCCACGGCGACAACAACGGCCTCGTCCTGCCCCCGCGCATCGCGCCCACGCAGGTCGTTATCGTCCCCATCGCCGCGCACAAGAATCCCGAGGTGCTCGAGACCGCCAAGGCGATGATGTCTTCTCTCGTCGCCGCAGGCGTTCGCGTCAAGCTGGACGACAGCGATCAGTCCATGGGCTGGAAGTGCGCCGAGTACGAGATGCGCGGTGTGCCCATCCGCATGGAGCTTGGCCCGCGCGACCTCGCCGAGGGCAACTGCTGCCTCGTCCGCCGCGACAACGGCGAGAAGGTCACGGCGAAGATCGAGGGCATCGAGACGGAGGTCAAGACCCTGCTCGACACCATCCACGACAGCATGTACGCTGCCGCGGAAAAGAACCTTGAGGACAACACCTTCGACCTCAAGACCGTCGACGAGGTGAAGGAGATGGCGAGCGGCCGCGGCGGCTTTGCCCGCACGAAGTGGTGCGGCAGCCTTGAGTGCGAGCTCAAGATGAAGGAAGTCGCGGGCGTTTCCTCCCGCTGCATGCCCCTCAAGCAGAGCGGCACGACGGGCAAGTGCGTCTGCTGCGGCAAGGAATGCACGACTGACATCTACTGGGGCGTCGCGTACTAAGCCTTCCGTTTTGATCGAACTTCAAAAGGGGTGCTGTTCTCTTCTTTGGAAGAGAGCAGCGCCCCTTTTTGCGCGCGGGACTATGAGAAAATGTAACAAATTGTAACTTTCCCTCCTTTCGCCTTTACAAGCCGGTGTTTTTTCGATATAATCGATGCCGTCAATGCAAATCATCAGCGGCCGTGGGCCGCCTTTTGAATATCAGGAGTGCTTATGAACAAGATAAAACGGATCTTATGCGTGCTGCTCTGCGCGCTGATGCTGCCTGCGATGCTCTCGGGCTGCGGAAAAAAGAAGGATACGGACGAGCCCTTCGTCTTCCGCGCCAGCATTTGCAGCGAGATCACATCGCTCGACCCCGCGATGAACACCGACACGGACGCCAACAGCGTTTTTTACGCCCTCTATGAAAACCTCATGCGCATGAGCGACGGCGGCAGCGGCGAGGCTGTGCTTGATAGCGGCATGGCCAAGGAATACAGCGAAGAGACGAATTTCGACGGCACCGTGACCTATACCTTCACGCTGCGTGCCTCCGCCCGCTGGTCGGATGGGCAGAAGGTCACGGCGGACGATTTTGTCTACGCCTGGCAGCGCCTTGCCGACCCGGCGACGGCTTCCCCCAACCACGCGCTCATGAGCGTGGTGGCGGGCTACGACGAGGTGTGCGAGAGCGGAGACAAAACGAAGCTTCAGGTCTCGGCCAAGGATGATACGACCTTTGTCGTCACGCTGAGCGCGCCCTGCGCCTATTTCATCGAGGGCATCTGCACGGCGGTCGCCACGATGCCGCTGCGCCGCGACCTTGCCGAGAGCACGGCGTTCGACAAAGCCCCGCTCGTGAGCAACGGCGCTTACTGCGCGGAGAAGTGGAGCCAGGGCGGTGAGCTGACCGCCGCGCGCAACGCGGAATATTACGAGGCGCGCATCGTCGGGCCCGACACGCTGCACTTCGTCTTTGCCGACAGCAGCCGCGAGGCGTGGGAGCTTTACGAAAACGGCGAGATCGACTATGTTGACCACCTGCCGGACGAGGTGATCGCGGAGCTGTCGCAGCAGAGCGGCTGGACGGCGAGAGAGATCCTTGCGACGGTGTGCGTGCTTTACAACAACGAAACGGATCTCTTTTCCAACGAACACATCCGCATGGCCTTTGACCTTGCCATCGACCGCACCGCCGTGACGAAGGCGGCGGGCGCGGAGAACCGTGCCGCGACGGGCCTGGTACCGCACGGCATCCCCGACGCGGGGGAGACGGAGGACGATTTCCGCACCACCGGCGGCACGCTGTGCGCCATTGACGAGGAGTCGCTCGGCGAGCGGCAGGACAAGGCGCGCGAGGAGTTGACCTTCGCGGGCTATTACAGCAACGCCATGTTCCCGCCAATTGAGCTGCTGTATGTCAGCGGAACGGAGAACGACGCCGTGGCCGCGCTGCTGCAGCAGACCTGGTCAAGCGTGCTGAGCGTGAACGTGATGCTGCACGGCGTGACGCAGGCCGAATACGAAAGCCGCATGGAAGAGGGCAATTATGAGCTTGCGCTGAAAAAGGTCACAGCGCTCTACGACGATGCGATGAGCTTCCTCGACCGCTGGTGCAGCGAGGATGAGCAGAACCTGATCGGCTACGAGAACGGCACCTATGATGTGCTGCTGGGCGTAGCCAGAACATCGGAAAATCCGGTGGCGCGCATTGCCTTCCTGCACGACGCGGAGACGATGCTGCTGGGCGACACGGCGCTCTCGCCGCTGTACTTTGACGGCACGGCCTCGCTTTTGCGCGAGGGCCTTCGCGGCGTGTACAACGACGGCCTCGGCAACAGCTACTTCACCGCCGTGCGTGCGGACGGGAACTAAAAGAATATACAGCGAGCCTTCGGCCCGCGCTCCTTTTAAGGGGCGCGGGCTTTTCTGCCTTCATTTTGCCGCCTGAATAAGAAAAAGCCCGGTCTTCCCCGGGCTTTTTCGACAAAATGAAAGGAGCAAGTCTTTTGACTTGCTCCTTTTTGTAGCCGTGCTTATGATGCGGGGTGCGTGGTGACAAGGTAGTCAGAGTTGATCCAACCGAACTGGCCGCCTACGGCGACGAACGTCCATCCGTCCTGCTTGGCCGCGGCCTGCACCTCGGTGCCGAGGGAAACGGTCGTGATCTTGTCGTAGCTCGTGCCGGGACCGCCGCGCAGGTTCACGCCTCCGGTGGTGTAGTAGATGTAATACTTATCGTAAACGGAAGCGGGCTTGACCTGCACCTCGCCATGGCCCGTGAGATCGAGCCAGTCGATCACATCGCCGTCCGACGTGTTCGCATCGTTGCTGTTCGTTCCGTCCCCGGTGCCGCCGTCCGCATGATTGTCATCCGGCATGCTGCCGCTCTGCGACGTGCCGGTTTGCAGCTGCTCGATCTTCGTGCGCGCGTCGGCAAGGTCGCGGCGCGCGGTGCGCAGCTTGGCGTTCAGCACGAACACCGTGACAAGCAACACGACCGTGAGCCCCAGAAGTGACATAAACAGCGTATACAGCGGATTGCGCCGCGGCTTGCGGCTCACTCGACGTCCTCCCATATTCCGTTCCTCCTTTAACAAGCGTTTGAGACTTGCTCTATCTTATTTTACAAAATTCGACCATCATGGTCAAGCCCCTTTCCGCTTTAGACGGACAAATTCATAAAAAGTTCCGGAAAAAAGGAGACGGCGAGCCGTCTCCTTTGCAATGTGTTCACTTTTTGTTCGCGCGCTCCTTGCGGCGTTCGAGAAGCTCCCTGGGCTCTGCCTCGGCAAGCTTGCGCTCGCGGCGCTCGAGCACCTCCTTGGGCTTTTCGGTGATGGCGCCGGCTGCCTTGAGGGATTCCTTCGTCGCCACCGGGCCGACCAGCTCGTAGACGAGCACGGAGAAGAGGATGATGTTGCGGATCAGCTCGCCGTCCGCACCGAGCGCCTGCGCGCTCACGCACATGCCGAGCGCCACACCCTCCTGCGGCAGCAGCATGATGCCAAGGTACTTCTGCACCGTGTGGTCGCAGCCCACCGCCTTGGCCGACCAGCGCGCGCCGCAATACTTACCGGCCGAGCGCGCGATGATGTACACAATGCCGATGAGCACGAGCACACCCTGAGAAAAGACGCTCAAGCGCAGATTTGCGCCGCTGATGACAAAGAACACTGCGAGCATCGGCGTGCTCCACTTGTCCGCGCGCTCCATGAGATCGTCAGACAGCGGGCAGATGTTGCAGAACACCGTGCCGAGCATCATGCACACGAGCAGCGGAGAAAAGCCGCACTCCGTCCCCGCGACGGTGAATTCCACCGCCGAAAGACCGACCATCATAAAGATGAAGGCAATGCTCAGCGACAGACGGTTGGAGTTCGAGCGGAACATCGTTTCAAGCTTTGTGAGGACAAAGCCCGCGATCGCGCCGAGCAGCAGCGAGCCGACGATCTCGATGAGCGGAGCGAGCAGGATGCTCGCAACGCTGAACTGTGCGCTGTCCATCGCGCGGGCGATGCCGAAGGAAACGGCGAACGCGATGAGACCCACCGCATCGTCGAGCGCGACAATCGGCAGCAGCAGGTCGGTGAGCTCGCCCTTGGCCTTGTACTGGCGCACGACCATCAGCGTGGTCGCGGGCGCGGTGGCGGTGGCAATGGCACCGAGGGTGATCGCCGCGGGAACGGAGAGCACGTCGGGGCGCATAAAGTGGAACACGACAAGCGCAATATCGACAAAGGCCAGCGCGGCAAGGGCCTGCAGAACGCCGATGACCATGGCCTGCTTGCCGGTCTTTTTGAGCTGGCTGAGGCGGAACTCATTGCCGATGGAAAAGGCGATAAAGCCCATCGCCACATCGGAGATCATGCTCAGCGCCTCGACCTGATCGTAGCTTGAAAAGCCGAGGCCGGGGATGCCGAGGCGGCCGAGCACGAAAGGCCCGATCAGAACGCCCGTTACGAGAAACGCCGTGACATCGGGCAGGTGCCAGCGGCTGAAAATACGCGTCATCAAAAGCCCTGCGAGCAGCGCAACGGCCAGATTCAGGATGGCTGTCATAGTTACACCTTCACAACAAATAATCGCGGGCGAGTATGCCGCCCAAGGCATGTATTGTAGCCTGTTTGATGGCGAAATGCAAGCTATTTTACAAATTTAATGCCGGAATGAGGAGAAACAGCGCAGAAAATGCGCTGTTTCTCTCTGAACCTGTATCACATTGTCCGAATGAGCGAGGAGAGCGTGCGCACCCCGTACTCCATTTCCTCGCGGGCGAGATAGCCGTAGGTCAGGCGGATGGAGGAGGAATGTCCGCGGTCGTAAACGCCGCCGGGCATGATGAGAAGCTTTTCCTGCAATGCGAGGTCAAAGAGCCTTTCGGCCAAAACGCGGTTTTTGAGCCGCACCCAGACGAAAAAGCTCCCGCTTGGCACGCTCCACTCGGCAAGGACGGAGAAGTAGCGCTCCAAAAGCGTCATCATATGGCGCGAATCTCTTCATCGCAAGCGCCATCTCCAATGTTCCCATCATGAACATTGCCAAGAAGATCATGCCGATGATCGGCGCGATGCTCGTCGTGCTGATGCTGCTGACCCTCATCCCTGCGCTGAGCACCTTTGCCCTGTAAGAGTTCATCCCTCATCCTCTTTGAAGAAGCCCTCCGGCACAGGCCGGAGGGCTTCTTCTCTATGCTTTGCTTACCTTCCGCAGCCGCCTTTGTCCTTGAGAGAGCACGCGCTCTTGAAGCCGCAGGCATTGCAGTGGTTGCTGGGGTCGGATACGACGCTGCCGCTCAGAAAGCCGAGCGCCGCGTCATCCGCTTTACCGGAAGCGCCGGGGAAGAGCATCAGGCCCGCCATACCGGCGGCACGGCGCTCCTCGTCGCTGACCGCGCCGCAGATGAGCGCGTCGATGCCGTACTGCTCCAGAAGCGCGATCGCGCCTTCAAGCCCAGGTTGGGGCAGCGGCACGAGAAACTGGCGCATGATGCGCCCGTGGTCATCTTCATAAAAATGGAACGCCTCCGCCCCGCTCATGGGGGAGAAAACGTCGTCGCCGCGAACGGGGATGGCAATGCGCATGGCGAGATCCTCCTTGTTTTTTCTTCCAGTATAGCCGCCCCGGCGGGAAAAGCAAGCGCCGCAGCGGAAAATTTACAAAAAGGAGTGGGGCGGCAAACGCCGCCCCGCTCCGATGGGAGAAGAGAGAAACGCAAAATCAGTCGATCGGGCAGGTCCAACCGAAGGGGTCGGGCTTCGTGCCCCACTGGATGCCGGTCAGCTCGTCGTAGAGCCTGCGGGAGAGCGCGCCGATTTTGCCGTCGTTGATCGGATAATCCTTGCCGTTCCAGCTCAGCGCGCCGATGGGCGAGACGACGGCGGCGGTGCCGACGCACCACGCCTCCTCCAGCGCGCCGCTTTCGGCGGCCTTGAAGAGCTCGTCCACGCTCAAAAGCCGCTCTTCGACCGGCACGCCCCAGCTCTTGATGAGCTCGATGGACGACTTGCGCGTGATGCCGCGCAGGATGGAGCCGGTCAGCGCCGGGGTGACGACGGTGCCGCCGATCTTGAACATGACGTTCATGCCGCCGCCTTCCTCCACATACTTGCGCTCCACGCCGTCGAGCCACAGCACCTGAGAATAGCCCTTGGCCTCGGCGCGCTCACCGGCGCGGGTGGACGCGCCGTAGTTGCCGCCGCACTTGGCCTCGCCCGTGCCGCCGCGCACCGCGCGCACATCCTCCGTCTCGACCATGATGGGGACGGGCTTCAAGCCGTCGGAAAAGTAGTTGCCGGAGGGGGAGAGAATGATGGCAAAGGTCGCCTCGTGAACGCCGTGCAGAGCGAGCGTCGGGTCGGTGCCGTAGAGGAAGGGGCGGATGTAAAGGGACGTGCCGGAAGCGTTCGGCACCCAGGATGCATCGACCTTGACCGCGGTCTTAATGGCTTGCAGCGCATCGTCGGGGTCGAGCTGCGGCAGACCCAGACGCTCGCAGGAGCGGTTCAGACGGGCGACATTTTCCCAAGGGCGGAAGAGCTGCACGCCGCCGTCGGGACGGCGATAGGCCTTCAGGCCCTCAAAGACCTCCGTGCCGTAGTGCAGCACGCTTGCCGCGGGGGACATGCTGATGGGGCCGTAGGGCACGATGCGCGCATCGTGCCAGCCCTTATCGGCGCTGTAGTCCATGAGGAACATATGGTCGGTGAACACGGTGCCGAAGCCGAGACGGTCGGAGGGGGGCAGCGTGCCGGGATGCGTGGTTTTGCTGATCGTGATATTCATAAAAATGACCTCCTGTCGATAATTGTTTGCTGATTCAGATTTCCTTGAGATGCTCCATGTTGCGGCGGATACCCTCGCAGCAGGCGTGGAAGGTGGCCTGCTCGCTTTCCGTCAGCGGCAGCTCGACGACCTGTTCAACGCCGTTTTCGCCGATGACGCAGGGGACGCCTGCAAAGAGCCCTTCCTCGCCGTACTCGCCGCACAGCTCCGCGCTTGCCGGAAGAATGACCTTCTCATCGTGCAGCACGGCGTAGGCCATGCGCGCGGCGGTCGTGGCGATGCCGTATTCGGTGCAGAACTTGCCGGAGAACGTGACCCAGCCTCCCTCGATGGATTCCTTTTGCAGCGCCTCGCGGTCAAAGCGGAAGCGCTCGTCCGTTTTGGCCCATGTATCGAGCGGCACACCGCGGAAGCTGACGCAGGACCAGGGAGCGAACTGCTGGTTGCCGTGCTCGCCCAGCATATAGCAGGTGATGGATTTGTGGTCAAGGCCGGTCTGGCGCGCGAGCGCGCTCAGAAGGCGCGAGGTATCGAGACCCGTGCCGGTGCCGAACACGCGGCCGCGGGGAAGACCCAGATGCAGGGCCAGCTCGCGCGTGACGATGTCGCAGGGGTTGGTGATGTTGATGAGCACGCCGTCAAAGCCGCTTGCCTTGATCTTTTCCGCGTAGCCGCGCACGGCGGGGATCGTGAAGTCCATCTCGGTCACACGGTCGTGCGAGCCGCGCAGCAGGTCAATCTTACCGACGCTGTTGACGATGACATCGCAGACGCCGAGATCGGAGAAGTCACCGCCGCGCACCGTGACGCGGTGGGGCATATAGGCGACCGCGTCGCGCAGATCCTGTACCTCGCTTGCGAGCTTCTGCTCGCTCTGGTCGACGAGCACCAGTTCGTCCGCAATGCCCTGAATGGCCAGCGCGTAGGCCACATGTGCGCCGACATGGCCCATGCCGACCACGCCGAGAACTCTTTTCTTTGCCATAAGAATGCTTCCTTTCTCAAAAACGGAATGATAGTTGTTTGAATGCCTGAAGATGATAGCCCTTTATGCTCCAAAATGGGGGAAGAGCACGCAGGTATAGAGCATGGCGAGCGCCATGTACAAAACAAGAATGATGGCGAAGGCCCGGAAGGTCTTCTTCATGACCTCGCTCTCGTTGCCGACCTGATCGACCGTTGCGCAGGCGGCGACGGTGTTGTTCGGGCAGATGAGGTTGCCGAGCGAAGCGCCCGCGTTCTGCCCGGCGAAGACCGTGATCGGGTTCATGCCGAGCGAGGCCGCCGCGTCAATGTGCATCTGGGCAAACATGATGTTGGAGCCGAGGCCCGTGCCGGTGATGAACGCGCCGCTCGAGCCGATGAGCACAGCCGCGGCGGGGTAGAAGCGGCCGACGACGGCGGCAATGTCGGAGGCGAGGAGGTTCATCATGCCCGTGGAGGGGGACTGCATGATATAGGCGACAATGAGGAGGCTTCCCATCGTGATGAGCACGGGCAGCACGCCGCTCACCGTGCGGAGGCAGACCGCTTTGTAGGTTTTGAAGCGCACGCCGAGCGTCAGCGCGCCGAGGATGCCGCAGAGGATGATGACGAGATCGACCCAGAAGATGTAGCCGAAGGTGCACATGACGGCAAAGCCGTTTTTCACCACGGCGGGGAAGCCGTAGCGCACGAGGGGGAGGATGACGAGCATGTAAACATAGGGGGAGAGCGCCTTGAAGGAGCTGTATTTTCGCTGCTGGGCAGCGCTCTTATGGCGAAACTCCTCCGGCGTCTTCACGCCGACGAGCTTGACATAGGTAACGGAGAGCAGGATGGAGATGAGGCCCGTGCCCATGGAGGTGACCTCCGCGCCGACGAAGTTGGAGAGGACAAACATCGTAAGGCCCGTGCTCACGCCGGAGAAGGTAAGGTAGGGGAGAATGCCGCGGTAGCCCTTTTTACCGAAGGCCATGCCGACCATGATGAAGGGAATGATGAGCACGCCGAACATATGGAAGCGGCCGACCATGGCGGAATTCTGCGCAACGGTGGAGAGGCCTGCCTCGACAAGCGCCGCGCCGCCGTTGATGGTCGTGAGGCCCGCGCCGCCCCACGAGGCGGGCGTCGCGTCGCCGAGCAGCGCGACGGCAATGGCGGTGGCGGGCTGGAAGCCGAGCGCCACAAGGAAGGGGGCGGCGATGGCGGCGGGTGCGCCCGCGCCCGCTGCGCCCTCAAGGAAAATCGGCAGCATCATGCCGATGATGACCACCTGCACGCGGCGGTCGTCGCTGATCTGCGCGATGGTGGACTTGACGTCTTCAATGGCGCCCGTCTCACGCAAAAGGTTCAAAATGGTGAACGCGCCGAAGACCATCAGCACGATCTTGAGGCCCTCCTTGATGCCCTTCCAGACCAGCGGATCGAGCACCTTGACGGTTTCGGCAACTGTTGCGCCGTCGAGGTTAAAGTAGGTGAAAGCGAGCAGCAGCGTCCATAAAAGCGCGACGGGGGAGACGGTTTTTGCGGATTTTTTGAAGCCCAGGATGCCGACGAGTACAACGACGATCGGGCTGAGCGCCATGAGGAAGTTTACAAAGTCCATGGGGGTTGTCTCTCTTTCTGAAAAATTTGGAACATGGTGAGTAGGGTCTATTTCCGCTTTTTTCGCCGGCCGAACGAGAAAAGTGAAATGCAAAGAAAAGAGGCTCCGTTTGATCGACGGAGCCTCTTTCATGGTCTTTCTCTATCTCGTGCGGGGAATCGGGAGAGAATGTAAGAAATGCGCCGCGATCCGGACGGTCTGTTCAGTTTTCTTTTCTACGAGATCTGCCAGAAGCAGAACAAAAATGGACGCCAGCAAAATAAGGCTGGCGTCCAGAATAATCATGCTGTTGTGCGCGGCGCAGGAGAAAGCGGCGCAGTCTGCCTGCGCAAAGGGAAACGCTGCTGCATCAAAGAAAAACTTGGCCATCGTGGCTTTCTCCTTTCTTGAGGATGGGTGGAGTGTAACACATATTATTTCCGATCGCAAGAGAAAATTGGGCTAATTATGCAGGATTGGACGAACGAACAAAAATGAAAAACGTGAGCTTTTCGGCATTGTTGAAATGCAATAACGGCCGCGCGGAAGAGTCGGACGTACCCCTGAAATTTTCGCATAGGGACGTTCCGTGCGCCCATAGGATGAACAAAAACGGGAGGAATATATCATGGTTTCTGTCGCCCTGACACTGCTTGCCCATGCGATGCTGCTGTCGCTGCATCTGTCGAACGGTTCGTTTCCGCGCCCCCTTTCCGCCAAGGAGGAGCGCGCGTGCGTCGCGCGGATGCTCGAGGGGGATATGGATGCGCGCAATACGCTCATCGAGCACAATCTGCGCCTCGTCGCGCACGTCGTCAAGAAGTACTACACCCGCACCGAGGAGCAGGATGACCTCGTTTCCATCGGCACGATCGGCCTCATCAAGGGCATTTCCAGCTACCGCCCCGAAAAAGGTACCCGCCTCGCAACCTACGCTGCAAAGTGTATCGAGAATGCTATCCTATCGTAGCGGAACAATCGGCGGTTGAGGCTGGTCTGCCCGTTTGCTATGTATTATTGCTGCGCTTTCAGGTGTTTCGCGGCGGCGTCTACCAGTTCCAGCTTCTGCTCCGTGGAACAGGGCAGTTTCTGGATCGATTTCAGCGCCTGCTCGGACTGGAACTTTGCCAGCTCCCGCCCAAGCTCCTGCTGTGCCTGCTTTGATTTGGGAAAGATCAGAAATACTTCCACGGCAGCCCTTCCTTCCGGAGCGTTTTCTGCTTCACTCTATGTGCGTTTTCCGATGCATATGCAGAGTATGAAAACCGCAAATCTATGTACGCAAGTGAAGAATACGCGGGGAGAGGAGCTGCCGGGTCTGAGTTTTACACGGGGTTGGATTTAACGGTCACGAATTGCCGGTGAGACGGTACAGAACCGAAACAAATAAAAGGAAGGCGAGGGATGATCCCTCGCCTTCCTTTTTGGTGGTTTTTACTGATAGGCGCGATAGAGGAAGGTGACGATCTGGCCGCGCGTGCAGGTCGCATTCGGGCTGAACGTCGTGGCAGAGGTGCCCTTGGTCACATCGTTTGCAACGGCCCACAGAACCGCATTCGCGTAGAACGCATCGGGCGCAACGTCGGTGAACGGATTGCTCGTGCCGGCGGCGGGCTGGTTCAGGGAACGATGCAGGAAGGTGACGATCTGGCCGCGTGTGCAGGTCGCATCCGGGCTGAACGTCGTGGCAGAGGTGCCGTTGGTCACGCCGTTTTCGACTGCCCACAGAACAGCATTATAGTAGTAGCTGCCGGGGGCAACATCGGTGAAGGCGGTCGTGGTGGCCTTGGGAGCGGGGCTGCCCTTGGCACGCCACAGGAAGGTCACAGCCTGCGCGCGGTTGCAGTTGGCGTTGGGGGAGAAGGTGGTGGCGGAGGTGCCGGTGGTGATACCCTTCTCGACCGCCCACTCGACCGCATCGAAGAAGTAGTCCGTCTTCTTCACGTCGTTGAACTTGCCGTCGGGCTGGCTGGGCTGGCTCGGCTGACTCGGCTGAGACGGCTGAGACGGAATGACCGGAACGAAGCCGCCGGGGACATCGGTGTGGTCAGCGTTGCGTGCCGTAACGTAGATGGCGTCGGGGGACTCAAAGCAGGCGTTCTTGGAGCCGTCGCCGAAGAGGAAGAAGCCGCGCTTTTCCACTGCGCCGCGCTCAGGGAACGGATCTGCGTTGGTCTTGAGCCACTCGTCGTTCAGCTTGTAGAGGTCAGTCTTGGAGTCGGCCAGAACGGTGGAAACACCGGTGTACTCGCCGTCCACGATCGCCAGATTGACAGCGACGTAGACCGTGTTGAGATCGTTATTGTCCACGCGGACGGAGTAGTACTTGCTGGCAGCCTGACCCGCGGGAACGGTCAGCGCAACGGGCTTGCCGTCCTTGAGCAGGTAGAAGCTGAAGCCACTCAACTCGCCGGAGATGAGCTTGTTCCAATCGGCATTGCTCATGCCGGCGGGACGGGCATACTTGAACTCAAGGCGCATGGGGAGAACAAAGGTGTTGGCGAGGAAGTCCTCGTCGTCGAGCGGCAGATAAACGCCGTTCTTGCCGTGACCGGCAGCGTACTGAGCGGCGGACTTGGAGGTGTTGCCGCGGTCAGCCCACATGTCGATCGAGAAGTCGGTCGCGCCGAGGAGTGTCTCGTTGTTCAGCAGGGAAGCACTGATCTTGCCGCTGGCGTCCTTGTAAGTGCCGACGGTGACATCGAGCAGGTCAAGGTCGGCGCGGTCAGCGTTCAGACCGTCAATGTCGGCCCACATGAGCTGTGCGCCCGCATCGCCGGAGTAGCGCGCCATTTCGAGCATGCCGTCGGCCATCATCTTGGTCATCTGGATGATCGCGTCAACGCCGATGCGCTCGTTGGCGGAGTGCCACCAACGCTCGTTGCCCGGGAGGACAGCGCCGAAGGCGGTCATCTTGTTGCGGAAGTTCGTGGCGAGCGTGCCGCCGGTCGTGCCAACGGGATAGGTGATATCCAGCAGGTCTGCGGGGCCGTCAAACTCGGAGGGATCATACTCGATGCTGGCGCGGTAGCTGGCATACTGCAGCGCGGTCAGCAGGTTGTCGTGAGACAGGTAGAGGGAAGGATCGGAGAACTTGGGGATACCATAGACGGTCACCTGATCCCAACTGCCGTCAGGCTTCTGAACCCAATTGGTATTGGCGGTGATCAGCGAGAAGCCCTTTGCTTCGAAGGCCGCAACAACAGCGTTCGTTGCAGTATCGTAAGCGTCCTTAGTGGCATGCAGGCTTCTGACATACATCGGGATGGAGAGCTTGCCGTCGGCATAGAAGCCGGCGAGCTCATAGCTGCCCTTGATGCCGCCCATCAGAGCCAGCGTCAGGTTGGCAGCGCCATTGTCTGGATTGCGGAGCAGCTCGGTGGGGATGCCCATGTACTTACCGATGTAGGCCTCGCCCTCCTTGCAGTTGCGGAAGAACAGGTCGGAGAGACCGGCAGCAGCTTTCTTCAGCTGGAGGCCGGCGGGGAGCGCCTCGTTGAGGAGATACATACCCCAAACGACGGCGTTCTTGCCGTACTGCGGCATGGGCATTTCCATCGCAACGTCGGTATTGATCTCGAGGGTCAGAACGCCGTCCTCAGCGGTGCACTGGACCTTGGGAGTCGTACCGGCGGCAGTGGGCAGCCAGCCGCGCGCGGTCGCGGCGGTTTCCACCGCAGCAATGAACGCAGCGATCTCAGCCTCGCTCGCCTTGCTCACGTCAAGCGTGAAGACGGCGCGGGAAGCGACCTGAGAGGTGCTGCCGTGGACGATGTCCTTGAGAGTCTCGTCGCCCTCGCGCAGCGTCACGCCAGCGCCGGCGGTCAGTAGGCTGAACGCCTTGCCGCTGTCAGCGGAAAGGTTCATTTCAACGTAGGGCGTCCAGGCTCTCGTGTTGCCGACGACCACGGGGAAGCGGGAGTCGGAGGTGTAGGCCGCGATGGGGGTCTCCTCGCGGTTGAGGGACTTGTAGGACCAGTTGTCATAGAAGCTGGGGTTGCCGGTATAGTAGGGGATATCCATGTACTTCAGGGTATCCTCGACGGAGGGGACGCCAGGGTTGCTGTCCTCGTAAGCGCCCATGACGATGCGGATGCGGCGGTCAAACTTCACGCCGGAATCCATCAGCGCCTTGGCGGCAAAAAGGGTGGCAAGGCAGGGACCGCTGTCGTCCTGAACGCCTGCACCGTAGAGCCAGCCATCCTTGACGTACGGGTTGTAGTAAGCGGTGGGATCCAGTTCACCCTTGGAGTTGACCCAGCGGTTCAGGTTGCCCTTGGGGTCGTTGGACTGAGTGGGGGAGTCGAGATGGCTGAGCGCCATGACCATTTCAGGCGCATCGGGATCACCGATCTCAACATAAACATACTTGTCGTCCTGACGCTGCACGACCTCGAAGCCGAGGTTCTCGGCAAGCTCCTTGACCCAGGCGAACTTCGCGGTTTTTCTGTCGCCTTCATTGTTGTTTGTCTCAATGCTGGGAACGGTGAACGGATACTGGCTGGGGATGCTGCCGGCATTCCTGGAGCCATAGGAGATGGAGTTGTAGCTGGAGCCGGTGGCAAGGCCGCCAATCAGGGTGTTGGGGTCATAGGTGCCGTCGCCGACGACCATGTTGCCGACGTAACCGCTGAGATTTTCAACGGCAGAGTGGATCTTTGCGCGCTCATCGTCCGTCACGGTCACCTGATAGGTGACGTTCGGCGTGAACTTGCTGTCATCATCGGGCTTGTTGCCCTGCTCGCGCTGGAGGTGGATCGTAGCATACTTAACGAGCGCACGGAGCGGAGCGTTGCTGAGGTCGAGATCAACGCCGGAGCCTCTGGTATCTTCCAGCGCGTCGCGCTCGGGATGCCACTGGAGCGCCAGAGCGAAGAGGCTGTCCTGATGCTCAATGGCTTCCACGATACCGTCGGAGGAGCGGGCGACGATGGTCAGACCCTCGCCGAGGTGCTCGGGATCAACTGCCTGATGGTGCGCGGTAGCGACGAGATCGATGCTCTCGCGATTGCCGAAGATCTCGCCGAGCCACTTGGAGTTGCTGTAATCGATGGCAATGTTTTCGTTGCCGACACCAGCAGCGAGCTCATGGTAGCCCGTGCCGCCGCTGTGAACCAGACCGTCCACGCAAACGCGCAGATGGCCGTTCTTGCAGGCCTCAGCGAACTCGCCGAGCTCGTCATTATAGGTGCTGGTGTTTGTATCATAGGTCTTGCCGAGGTTCTTCTCGACAGGCTCGGAGAAGTCAAACACCGAGTAGCCGGCGTCCTGAACGGGGGTTTCAAGGACATCGGGAAGCTTCTTGCCCTGCTGCGCAGCGAGCGCTTCGAGGGTAGCAACGTCCGCTCCGGACGGGCCGGAGAGGACGCTCGTCACGCGATCGACTGTGATCTTGCCGTTCAGGACCTTCTGGCCGAGGTAATAGGGAATGTCCTGAATGAGCTTGCCGCCCATGGCGACGTTGAAGCCCTGCTCGCCGCGGCAAACGGCCAGCATCGGCACGTCGAGCGCCACAGCCTGCTGCATCAGCTGGATGTCAGAGGTGTCGCGGACGTTATTCGGGTAGTTGGAGCCGTGCGGGGTCTGGAGCTCGCCGTAGAGGTACGGATTCCAGTCTTCGCCGCCGGTCATGAAGATACCGTCGAGCTGATAGAGGACCGATCTGGCCTCAAAGGCATTGGAGACCCGCGGAAGGAAGACCGCGAGCGCGCCGTTGCGCTCGTAGGCTTCGGCGAAGCCCTTGTAGTCATCGCCGATCTTGTCCTTCTTCCAGGAAATGCCGATCACGGGACGCTCGTTCACGGCCGTGACTTCGACGCCGGTCAGGTACTCGCCGTCCAGAAGGAGGTTAGCCGTGACTGCCTTGCCGAGCGTGCGCTCGCCGGGCATACAGGTGAAGTCGGTGGGAGTTGCATCGGCAACGCCCATCACGGCCTGCAGAGCCTCGACAGAATCGATGCCGCTGCCGGTGGTGTCGGTCACAGCAACGGTCGTAGTTACGCGAGCCTGATGCACGCCGTTGTATTCGAGTTCGCCCTTATCGTTGATCTGGTAGAGAATTGCATTCTCAACCAGCGTGCCAACGGAGGCGTTTTCCGGTGCGCCGTTTTCGGCGGCAAAAACACCGGTCGTCATCATGCTGAGCAGCATGACAACCGTCAGGAAGAGACTGGTCGCGCGGGATAGATGTTTTTTCGTTGATTTCATGATGTGACATATCCTCCATTTTTCAATTCTGGCGGCTGCGGCGCCGCTTTTCACGCGGTGGTCTCGTCTAAATAAGGAGTGGCAACTTGTGCATGATCCCCCCCAAAAAGGATCACTGAAGTGGATGTGCTGACTCGCCTGATCCTCCACATCAAACCGCCGAACAAATATCCCGGCGGTGACGGACAGTGCCAGTTTCCAACGCTTCTATACTCCTCCTTTCATAGAAAAAATACAGGAGATAAAGCAAACTCAGCCGGATTGGGGCTGAGACTTTCTTCATTTCCTTTTTGTTAAGAAAATGATAACACATGAAGAGCGGGCGTGCCTATTGATAAAAATGTAGATTTTTTTGGTAAAAATTATCGAAAGCATAAAAAAATGAGAAATATATTCAAAAACACTGAAAAAAGCACGGAAGAAAACAAAAGGCGTCCGCTTTCCGCCTTCCGTTTGAGCCGCGCGGCGCGAACGCACGGCCTTCTGAACCTGAAGGCTAAAGAATGATAAGAATTTTCAAAGAACGCTTTCATGATTTTCCCTTGGAGCGTCTTTTCATCAAACGGATTCCGAGCCGATATAATAGATCCATAACACCTGTCAGTGTAACATCATGCGAGGTGCCGTCATGAAAACGAAAGATACGCCGAAGCAATACGTCATCTACTCCCGCAAGTCCAAATTCACCGGCAAGGGCGAGAGCATCGAGAACCAGATCGAGCTTTGCCGCCAGTACATCGCCATGCACTTTGGCGAGGATGCGGCGGAAAACGTGCTGGTCTACGAGGACGAGGGCTTTTCCGGCGGCAATCTGGAGCGCCCGCAGTTCAAGAAAATGATGAAGGACTCCCAGAAGATCGCCTTTGCCGCCATCGTGGTCTACCGCCTCGACCGCATCAGCCGCAACATCGGCGACTTTGCCAAGCTCATCGAGGATCTGGGCGACCGGCACATCGACTTCATCTCCATCCGCGAGCAGTTCGACACGTCCTCGCCCATGGGCCGCGCCATGATGTACATTGCGTCGGTGTTCTCTCAGCTGGAGCGGGAGACCATCGCCGAGCGCATCCGGGACAATATGCACGAGCTGTCCAAGACCGGACGCTGGCTGGGCGGCACAACGCCCACGGGCTACGCCTCGGAGAGCCTGTCCAGCGTGACGGTGGACGGCAAGGTGAAGAAGGCCTGCAAGCTCAAACCCATTCCGGAGGAAATCCAGCTGGTCAAGACGATCTTCGAGGTGTTCATGGAGACCGGCTCTCTCAGCAAGACCGACCAGTATCTTTTGGAGCACCGCTGCGTCACGAAGCGCGGCAAGCAGTTCACCCGCTTTGCCATCCGGGGCATTCTCACGAATCCGGTCTACATGATCGCCGACGAGACGGCGTATCAGTATCTGAAAGAGAACAATGTTGACCTGTTTGCCGAACGCTCGGAATTTGACGGCGAGCACGGCATCATGGCATATAACCGCACGCTCCAGCGCCCCGGCAAGGCGAATCAGATCCGCCCCATGGAGGAGTGGATCGTGGCGGTGGGCAAGCATCCGGGCATCATCGCGGGCAGCGACTGGGTACGGGTGCAGGCCATGCTGGATGTCAACAAATCCAAGAGCTACCGCAGGCCCCGCAGCAATGTGGCGCTGTTGTCCGGGCTTCTGCGCTGCGGCGAATGCGGCGACTATATGCGCCCGAAGCTGACCAACCGCAAGAATGCGGACGGCGAGCTGATCTACACCTACATGTGCTCCACCAAGGAGCGCAGCCACGGCACGGTCTGCTCTATGAAAAACTGCAACGGCAACACGCTGGACGCCAAGATCATCGAGGAGATCCGCAAGCTGTCCGCCGACAAGGAGACCCTTACCCGGCTGCTGGCGCAGACCAAGAAGGTCATCAGCGGCAGCAAGGAGGGCTACGACGCAGAGCTTGCGCTGCTCCGGGAGAAACACGCCGAGACGGAAGAGCGCATCAAGCGGCTGGTGGAATCCCTGTCCGTTGCCAGCGACACCTCCGCGAAGTACGTCATGGAGCAGATCGACGCGCTCCATCAGGAGAGCGAGACACAGCAGCTGCGCCTCGCCGAGCTGGAAGCCCTCACCGAACAGAGCCGGATGCTGCATCAGGAGTTCGCCTTCCATCAAGAGATGATCGAATCCTTCGCCCATGCGGTGGATACGGCGACGCTGGAGGAAAAACGCCGCCTGCTGCGCACCATCGTCAAAAAGGTGGTCTGGGACGGCAAAAACGCCTATGTTTACCTCTTTGCGGAGGGCGGATCTCAGCGTCTGCTCTGACTGAGCTTTCGAAGGCTTTCTGCCAGAACCTCCTGTGATGCTGCGCCGGTGCAGGAACAGCCTGAGGAGCGGTTATTCATTTCATTAGGCTGTATGGAAAGAAATGAAAATCGAATGGAATGATTATGCGCGGCATACATTCCTAAATTTCATCGATGCTTTTTTCTGGATTCATCGGTTCTCTTTTTTCTGCGCATTTCCGTATACGCTAAAACAAAAAAGACGTCCCATTGATTTTTCGGCTGAACTGTATAAGTTTCATCGAAATATCCCCTTGACACAGCGTCCGCCGCTCATTGACAGTCAAAGTTGACGCATGATAATCTTAACACTGCGCGTACCCGCAAAGGAGAAAATCTACATACAGAAAGAAACGCATAAGAATGAAAAAAGCAATCGGCAAACGACTGCTCGCGCTTCTTCTGGTCGTGCTGATGCTGTGTCCGCAGACATACGCATTGGCCGCCACTGACCTGAGCGGTCACTGGTGCCGGGGGGAGATCGAGGCATTCCTTAGTAAGGATCTGGTCCGGGGCTATCCGGACGGCGGATTCCATCCCGACGCAACAGTGACTCGGGCGGAATTCATCCGCATGGTAAACAGTACATTTGGCTTTGTCCGTGAGGGCACGGCGACCTTTACGGATGTGAAGGAGGGTGACTGGTACAGCGCCGATCTGGCGGCTGCCGCAAGAACCGGCTGGTTCAGCGGCATGCCGGATGGCTCGGCCCTGCCGCAGGCGACCATCACCCGCCAGGAGGCGGCCAAGCTGCTGGTGAGCATGCTGGAGGAAAAGCGTCCGGGCAGCTTTGCCATGTTTACCGATGGCCGCCAGGTGGCCGACTGGGCGCGTGACTATGTGGAAACTGCCGGCGCGCTCGGCATCATCGAGGGCTTCCCTGACGGGACATACCGTCCCACCCGATACCTGACCCGCGCGGAAACGGTCAAGATGCTCAGCAACATCGCCCAGCAGATCTACTCCGCCGCCGGGATCTATCATACCGACCGCGTGGAGCGGAGCGCCGTCGTCCCCTGCGGAGGGGTCACGCTGCGCGGCGCGGTCATCAAGGGAAACCTCTATGTTTCCGAGAGCTGCGCGGGCAGCCTCGATCTTACGGACTGCACGGTTGAGGGCAGCATCGTCATCCTCGGCGCAGCAGCGCGCGCCGTTACGCTGCGCGGCAGTTCAGTCCGCGAGATCCTGCTGCGTTCCGACGCGGCAAACACCGAGATCACCGTCGGCAGCGGCAGCAAGGTCGATCTCATCACGGCGAATGCTCCGGCGTCCATTGAGGTCGCCGCAGGCGGCTTTGTTCACGAGGTCCGAAGCAACGCCGCGGGCACCAATATCCACGGATCGGGCACGGTGGAACTCATCACGGCCAACGAGCCGACGCTCGTGCGCGGCAGTACGCTGAACGCGGGCAGCAGCGGCAAGATGAACGGCACCTCGGCCGGTACCGGAACCGGCAGCATCCCCGGCGGAGCTCCCGGCGGCGATACGCCCACCCCGCAGCCGCCCGCGCAGCAGAAGTATGCGCTGAGCGCCGGAGCGGATAAGGACAACTATAATATCAACGAAGAAAACCGCGTCTCCGGTCAGGTGACGTGCGACGGTGAGGGCCTCTCCGGCCTTCCGATCAGCATGGTCATCCGCTTCCCGGAGGAGGACGTCCGCGTGGTGCTGGACGAGACGGCAAGCGCCGAGGACGGCAGCTTCTCGTTCAATTTTGTCCTCCCGGCATCCTCTGTGGCCGGCGTTTACGAGATCCGCATCACGGCGGGCAAGCCCGTACGCCAGAGCGTGGTGCTGAGCATCACTGTGGCCGGTCAGGTCACGGTGGACAAGGCCGCGCTTGAGGAAATGATCGAAAAGGCCGAGGGGATGGAGCAGGATAAGTACACCTCCGATTCCTGGGCCGCGTTGAGCGCAGAGCTTGCAAGGGCCAAGAGCGTTTACTCCGGCAGCGAGGCAACGCAGGCGGAGGTCGACGCGCAGACCGAGGCGCTGGCGCAGGCCATCGGCGCGCTGGTGCTCCGCGCGGACAAGAGCGCGCTCAGGGCCGCTATCGACGAGGCGTCGGGCGTGGAGCGCAGCAAGTACACGCAGGAATCCCTCAAGGCGCTTGACAGAGCCCTTGAGGATGCCGAGCGCGTTTATGAAGACGACAACGCCACGAATAAGGAAGTGGCGCAGAGCACGGACAAGCTCCTGCGCGCGATCGAAGCGCTGGAGGAGAAGGGCGCAATGGAGGCATCCCTCAAGCTCAACGGCAGCGACGCACCCGCGAGCTATCGCGCCCTGCTGGGCGAGGCGAAGAGCTTCCCCAACAACGGCGACAGCCTCATCTGGCTCACAGAGGGCGCTGGGACCGGTACGCTCAAGGTCACGCTCCAGTCCTCGGATGAGAGCATTCTCAAGCCGGACGCCGTTGCCGACGGCACGATGAGCGCCGCCATCACCGCCGAGATCTGCAAGCCCGGCACTGTGGAAGTGAGCATTACGAGCATCTGGGGCAACGAGCAGCAGAGCGGCAAGCTGGCCGTCACGGTGGTGAACGAGGCTACTGTTTCCGCGCTGCGCAAGGCGATTGAGGACGGACGCGCCCTTGATGCAAAGGATTTTAAGGAAGAAGGCTTTGCCGCATTCACCGCCGCGCTGGACGATGCGCAGAAGGCACTGGACAATGTTTCCAGCACGGAAGCACAGCTCGCTGCCGCCGCCAAGACGCTGGGCGACGCACGCGCGGCGCTCAAGAATATCAACTGGAGCGACATCAAGGTTACGATCACCGAGCAGAACCGCACGGAGGCGCTGACGGAGTACACGGTCTATCAGGGTTATTCTGCCCCGCTTTGCGTTGTCTCCGATACCAGCGCCGACAAGGTGAATAAGATCTCCTTTGCAGGCGAGACGGAGAATGCCTTTGACATTCAGGTTTCCGACTGGGGCGAGAAGAACCGCAAGAACTTCACCCTGTATGCAAACGAGCTCGGCACGCACACGCTGACGGTCACCGTCTCCTTCACCGACGGCACCTACACGGAGGCGCGCATTGCGATCACCGCCGTGGAGAAGGTCGACACCACAGCGCTCAGGGCTGCCATCAACAAGGCCAAGACGCTTGTGGAGAGCAACTACAGCGAGGGCTGGGAGGAGTTCCAGACCGCGCTGAACGAGGCGCAGGCGGTCAACAAGCTGCGCGTCACCACGCAGGAGACCGTGGACGATGCAACAAAGAAGCTGAACGACGCCATGGCCGCGCTCGTCGTCAAGAAGGTCGACGTGACCAATCTGGAAGTCGTGTGGTATCAGGGTGCATACTCCTCCACGGATCCCGTGCCCGAGATCGTTCATACCGCCAAGGGTAAGTCTCTGCCCGATACGGGCTTCTACTGGCTCAATGTCAAGGGTCTGGAGAAGGGACAGGTGACCGCTGACGGCGTTTCCATCCGCTCTACGGATGAAACGGTCGTCATCGTCGATCGCAGCATCGAGGGCGCCGGCAATGAGAATCCTTACATCTACCGCCAGAGAGTGGATTTTAAGGTCGTGGGCGAGGGCACTGCGGAGATCGTCGCGACCGTCACGCTGGTGGACGGTACGGAGCATCAGGCATCCTTTACCGTTATTTCCGCCGCCGTGACCGACAAGAGCGCGCTCAACGCGCTCATCGCCGAGGCGGAGGCACTGAAGGCAGGCGACTACACCGCTGAGAGCTGGAAGGCATTCGAGGCGGCGCTTAAGAGCGCCAAGGCCGTCGCCGCCGACAGCGCTGCCGGTCAGAGCGAAGTGGACGAAGCGAAGGACAAGCTCCAGAGCGCGATGAACGCGCTCGAAAAGGCCGCCACAGCCGACAAGACCGCGCTCAACGCGCTCATCGCCGAGGCGGAGGCACTTGAGGCGAACGACTACAGCACCTCGAGCTGGAAGGCCATGCAGACGGCGCTTGAGAGCGCCAAAAAGCTTTCCGCCGATGCCTCCGCCACGCAGGAGCGGGTCGACGATGCAGCAAAGACGCTCCGGGAGAAGATCGACGCACTCGCAGGCCGCGCCAGCGTGGATGATATCAAGGCCCGCATTGATATTGCCGGCGTGCTCTCATCCGAGCTTTATACCGCCGAGAGCTGGCAGACGCTCCAGCAGGCCGTAACCGATGCACAGCGGGTTGCAGATGCGGAAAGCGGCGATATCAAGACCGTCAACGCGGCATACGATACGCTCACGCGCGCACTCTACAGTCTCGTCTGGGCGGATACGGTCACGTTCAAGGCCTTTACCGGCAAGAATGCGCCCGTGTTCGTTTATGGCGCTGAGTACGGCAGTACCTATTTCGCCGACAAGAATGTAAGGGAGACCTTTGAAGAAAACGGAACCGCTTGGGAATCCGAACTGGACGGCAAGATGCAGCACTCTATCCTCGGCGGCATCACGGTAACGCCCAATGCCGTCAAGGCGGGTTGGTACTATTCGCAGCTGGAAAACGTTTCTGTCGATGAGATGGATGCGGCCCTGCTGGCCCAGTGCGAGGTGCTCGTCATGGAGACTACTGACGATGAAGGCAAAACCGTGAACAGCCGCTACCTCGTCTACCTTCCTGTGAACGACGGCATCGACCGCACGGCGCTGCACGCCGCCGTGGAGAGCACCCGTGGCCTTGACGCGTCGGCCTATAACGACGCGCAGTGGGCCGACGTGCAGTCCGCGCTAATTAAGGCCCGCGCAGTCTACGCCGACAAGGCCTCCGCGCAGCAGGAGATCAACGAGGCTGCCAAGGCGCTCAGCGCTGCGGTCGCCGCGGCCTCCGGCGGCGACGCGCCGATCACCGGCGAGATCAAGGACATCGGCCTTACCTATGCAAGCTACGGAACCAGCATCATGGGTGAGCCGAACGAATACATCGATGCTTTCTTCCAGGTCAAAGCGGGCGCTTACGAGACTGAATTGGATGAAAACATGTGTTTCTATGATACTTACGGTACGGTTGTAATCAATGATGAAATGCTTGCCTACATCAAAGCCCACTGCAAGCAGGGCGACAAGTATGTAGTTACCATCAAGCTCTATCACTATGACGAGGAGACCGGAGAGTTTACCCCCTATCTCGCGGATGGGAAACCGGTCGAATTCCAGGTTTATCTGCACACCTAAGAAAACGCTTTCCTTCCGCAGGGCAGGACAGGAAAAGCCCTGCCCTGCGGGGAAAGCGCCGAAAGAAAAGGAGCCTTACGCTTATGAAAAGAACGCTCGCGGCGCTTCTGGCAGTGCTGATGACGATGCTGCTCTGGGTCGAACCGGCCCGGGCTGCGGATCAGCCGCTGGAGGTATCGCTGAAAACACCGATCGAAAAGATCACCACCCGGCACATTCAGGAGCTGGAGCTCAGCGTAAAAAACAGCGAAAACCAGCCGCGCAAGGTGCGTCTGGTGATGGCGCTGGTCGACTACAAGGGCAACGTCTTCAGCCGTGCCGTCTCCGAGCTTACGCTCAAGGAAAAGGGAAGCGACGCTGTCAAGGAGCACCTCAAGATCCTGCCCAAGGCGTATGAGGTCCGCGTATTCGCGGAGGATACGGCGGGCAAGATCCTCTCCAATACGCTCCGCCTGCCCATCGAGGGCGGCTATTCCGTCAAGGACATCGCCTCCGTGCAGGAAATTCAGTCCACCGTTCCGCAGTGGTCCGTTTTCACCATGCCGGAGATGGTGGAGGCCACCATGTATACCGGCGAGGTGGAGTATGTGGCCGTGCAGTGGGACGGCAAGCCCGACATGACCAAGCCCGGCATCTACCGCATCCGCGGCAAGGTGGAAAACTCCAAGGTTGAGGCGTGGCTGGTCGTGACCGTTCTCGCCGCCGACCAGATCACGAAGGTCAACGATCTTGCGATCACTGTGGAGCAGGGCGCGCGCTTTACGCTGCCCGTCGCCGTTCCGGCGGAGATGCGCAGCGGCCGCACAGAATTCATCCCCGCCGTCTGGGACAAGGCGGCCAGCACCTCCAAGAGCGGAACCTTCACCTATCAGGGCAGGGCCGCCGGCGGCAAGAAGCTGACGCTCACGCTCACCGTGCAGCCCGTCAACGACAGCGCCGTTTATACCTTCCGGGACGAAGAGGTGGGCGCGATCATTGCCGAAGAATACCTTGACTGCGACGTGAGCAAGGTCACACGCGGCATGCTCAAGACCATCTCCTCGCTCAACCTTTCCTACACCGGCAGCGAGAGCCTCGAGGACCTGCGTTACTGCACGTCTCTCAAATCGCTCACGATGCAGATGACCGACAGCAGCGACCTTTCTCCGCTGGCTGACCTTAGGCTGCAGGAGCTGGACCTCTACGCCTGCGGAAATGTCAAGAGCATTGCGCCCATTGCAAATCTCACCTCGCTGCGCACGCTCAAGCTCAATGCCTCCGGCGTAACGGACTATTCTCCCGCCGCGTCGTACTATGGAAAGCTCACGGATAAGGACTTCTCGCTCAGTGTGCTCTCTGCGGATTCCGAGGGGCACATCGCTCTGACCGTTACGGCGGGCAAGTCCTACCAGATGCCCTTCCAGATCCGCCTCTCCGACGGCAGCTTTGACCGCGTTGACTGGAACATGCGCGAGATCCCCGCGCAGGAGGAAGGCTCGCTGACCGTTGAGGGAACGGCCATGCTGACGGGGAAGAAGATCACCGTCGACTGCACCGTTGCCGAGCGCGAGGACTACGCGATCACATGGCACGACGAGGCGCTGGAAAAGGGCGTGCGCAAGGCCATTGACAAACCCTACGGAACGATCTATTATTCCGATGTGAAGTACCTGCGCGAACTGGATTGCTTCGCCCTGGGCATTCGTTCCCTTCAGGACCTTGCGCACATGCGTAACCTCACCTATCTCGGTGTTGCTGCCAACTACCTTGACGACAGCCAGTGGCAGTATGTCAAGCATCTGACAAAGCTTGAATACCTTGATGTCGCCATGAATCAGTTTACCTATATCCCTGCGGGAATTTTCGAGGGAATGAGTTCACTTAAGGAGCTTTGCGCCGACGAGAACAAGATCACCCGCATCGAAAAGGGCGCGTTCTACGGTCTTGAGCACCTTGAAAACCTTCTGCTGGAGGATAACCCCAAGCTTACAGATCTCAGCGAGGCCGGAACCATCACCTATCTCAAGGCGCTGATGATCCGCAACACGCAGGTCAGCGACATCAGCTTCCTCTCCGGTATGCAGGATCTTGAGGAGGTCTGGGCGAGCAATTGTCCCATCTCCGACCTCTCCTGCCTGAAGGGAAAGACCAAGCTCTACCGTCTCCACCTCGGCAACGACAAGAATCAGGGAAAGATCACCGACATTTCCTGCCTTTCTTCTGCCGGCGGCCTGTACTGGCTCGAGGCCAACGGCAACCAGATCAGCGATATCTCCTGCCTCAAGGGAAAGACCAAGCTCATGCATCTTGAGATAGAAAACAACCGCATCAGCGATCTTTCTCCGCTTTCCGACTGCCGCTCTCTTGATCGCGCGTTCCTCAAGAACAACCAGATCACGAGCGTCGCGCCGCTCGAAAAGCTCACGCAGCTTGAAAGTCTCTACCTTCAGAACAACCGCATTTCCGACGTGACGCCGCTTGCGGGACTGAAAAGCCTCAAAAACCTTTATCTCTCCGGCAATCCCATCTCCGACTATTCCGCGCTGAAGGAGATCTATCCCAAGCTGATCGGCAAGGACTTCTATGTGTGATCGCGAGAGAAAGGAAGGGAACAGGTACATCATGAAATTAATGAAACGAATCACCGGCGCGCTGCTGGCCGTCCTGCTGACGGTCTCCTGCGGGACGATGCACGCGCAGGCGGCGGAAAAGAGCAGCGACAGGGCGCTCTCCCAGATGCGCCAGCTCGTGCTGCAGGACGCCGTCAAAAATGCGGAAGAGCAGCCCGCCATCGCAGAGGATGCGATCGTCGAGCTGATCGTTGAGCTTAAGAGCGCCTCGGGCGTGGAGCTCTCTCCGGCGCAGTCTGCCGCGGAGACCGCGGAGGACCAGACGCTGATGGAGCAGGTGAAGCGCTCGCAGGAGAAGTGCATCCAGTCGATCATGGAGATCGACAAGGACGCGCTCATCCTGCACCGTTATGGCCTTTTGGTCAACGGCTTCAGCGTCCGCACCCGCTACAGCAGCAAAGCAAAGATCGAAAAGCTGCCCGGCGTTGCCGCCGTTGTGATGGCGAACCAGTATGACCGCGCCGTGACCGAAGCGTCCGCGCTCGGCGCGGCCGTACAGACGGCGCAGCAGTCCAAGTTCGATGGCCGCGGCACCGTGGTCGCCGTGGTGGACTCCGGTATCGACTATACCCACAAGGACATGGTGCTCTCACCGGGCGTTGCGGGCAAGCTCAGCAAGGAGGACGTGAGTGCTGTCCAGGCGGGCAACCCCCAGCTCAAGGGCCGCTATTTTACCGAAAAGGTTCCGTACGGCTATAACTACGCCGATCAGAACAGCAGCGTCATCGATACCGCCGTGGAGGATCCCGCCTATAACCACGGTATGCACGTTGCCGGTATCATCGGCGCGAACTGCCAGAGCCAGGCCGAAATCAACGCTTACAACGGCGTGCGCGGCGCGGCGCCGGAGTGCCAGCTGCTTGCCATGAAGATCTTTTCCAACACGGCGAATGTCTCGGCAAGCGAGGCTGACATCATCGCCGCCATCGAAGACTCCGTGGCGCTCGGCGCGGATGTCATCAACCTGAGCATCGGCCTGAGCGCTGGCTTCCACAACAGTGAAAACGGCCAGCAGAAGGCCATCAAGGCCGCCCGCGAGGCGGGCGTGATCGTCGTGGCCGCCGCGGGCAACGGCGCTTATGCGCCCTATCAGCAGGCCTCCGACACGAAGCCTCACCCAAACTACAGCCGCGTGGTCGACACCGGCACCATCGCCGAGCCCGGCCTGAGCGAGGACACCATTCAGGTCGCCTCCAGGGATAATTCCGCGCGCGTGGTCTGGCAGCTGAGCGCCTCGCTCAACGGCAAAAAGCAGGGCTCGTTCCCATATGTGCTCAATGATCTTGATACCTCTGCGCTCACCGGCAGCTATCCCGTCGTGGACTGCGGCCTCGGTACGGCGGCGGAGATGAACGGCAAGGATCTCAGCGGCAAGATCGCGCTCATCCAGCGCGGAAATATCGAGTTTGCCGAGAAAAAGCGCAATGCGCAGGAGCACGGCGCGCTCGCGGTCATCCTCTATAACAGCGCGGGCAACGAGACCTTCCTTGACTACACCTCCTCCGACAAGGAGCTGAACATCCCGGCGCTCTTCCTCCGCCATTCCGACGGCGCAAAGCTGAGATCGCTTGCTTCATCCGGCGCGAGCGTCACCTTTGACGCTTCTCCCGTTTCGCTTTCGCTGCCGTTTAGCGGTATGTCCTATTTCAGCTCCCGCGGCCCCGCCTCCGATCTTACATTCAAGCCGGACGTGACGGCGATGGGCGGCTACGTATGGTCCACCATCGGCGGCAACGGCTATCAGACGATGTCGGGCACGTCCATGGCGTGCCCGAATGTCGCCGGTATGGCGGCGCTGATGGTCCAGCAGCTCAACGAGCGGGGGGCGGATGTGGGGGATCCCACGGCGTATGTCAAGGCGGCGCTGATGAACACCGCCTGCCCGATGACGGATGAGAACGGTGCGCTGTATTCTCCCCGCGCGCAGGGCGCCGGCGCCGCGGATCTTTCCGCAGCGCTTGAAAATACCGCCACCGCTACGGTGGACGGCAAGCCCTATATCGCGCTTGGCGAAATGAGCGGCAGCCGCACCGTTACGGTGCAGCTGCACAACAACGGCAGCGAAGAGCTTCTCTACAGCGTCTCGGCCGAGGGGACGAGCGCTTCCTCCGTCCGCTTCGGCGCGGAAACGATCTCCGTGCAGCCCGGTGCGAGCGCATCGCTGAGCGTGACCATCTCCGCTGCCGGCAATACCAACAGCTTTGTTGAGGGTTTCCTCCGCTTCAAGCCGCTCTCCAGCAGCCGGAATGCGCTGAGCCTGCCGTATATGGGCTTCTACGGCGACTGGGGCAGCATGCAGGTGATGGATGACCCGCTCTACGAGCAGGAGACGACGGTTTACGGTCAGACGGGGCTCTACACCGTGGTCAATATGGGCCTTGTTTCTCAGCTGGTCCCGTTGGGCGACGGGGAATCCGCCGACTACTGCGCCATCAACCCCAGCGACAAATCCTCCTACTGCAATGCGATGCCCGAGGTCTCGTTCCTGCGCAATGCAAGAAACGTCACGGTGGATGTGACGGACGAGAGCGGCAAGGTTTTGCGCGTGCTGGATCAGCAGGACTATGTGCGCAAGGAAGTTCCTATCGAGCAGAGCATTCTTGCCGAGGTGAATTGGAACTGGATCTGGCATGGCACGAACTACAACAAGGTCACAGGCCGCAGCGAATCCCTGCCGGAGGGGCAGTACTATGTCAATGTGCGCGCCTGCGCCGATGCGAAAAACGCCAAACAGCAGCTGCTTACCCTGCCTGTGAAGATCGACCAGACGGTGCCCGCGGTGTCGGCGACGCCGGTATTCACGCAGGGCAGCACCTTCCAGATCGAGATCTCGGCCAAGGATCTCGGCGTGGTGGATTCCGGCATCAAGAACTTTGTCTTCCTGCTGGATGGCGATGCCTACCGGGATGCAGAGGGCAATGCCGTCTTCCGGCTTGAGCCCGGCGATTCCGGCAGCTATCTGATGACCTTCCGCATCAGTGACAGCAACACCAACGCCGTCCACACCGTGGACATCGGCGTGACCGACTATGCCAACAACATGGGTGCTGCGCGCGTGTACGTCTTCGACACGAAGGAATCGAAGATGCAGGTCACGGCCAACAAGCAGACCTACGCCCCGGGCGAGAGCATTGGGCTCAGGTGCACCTGGAGCGACAGCGCGCTTGGCGCAAAGGCGGAGAAGTATCAGGTCTACGCTGAGAACTTCACCGAGTTGCTCGGCACAATGGACGGCCCCGAGGGCCGCGTGGCGGCAATGCTGCCCACCGGCAGCTGGCGCATCATCGTTCAGGCGCTCGACGGCAGCGGCAAGGTGCTCGATACCAACTTTACGCTCGTGCGCGTGGACGGCGAGCAGGCAGACGAGAGCCTGTTTTTCAAGCAGACGACCAGCGGCGAGTATCTTGAAAACGGCAAGAGCTTCTCCGCCTCCATCCGGGCGGCGAACCTCGGCGATTCCGGCGCGAGCGCCGCGCTGATCCTCGCGCTGTACGATGGCGATATGCGCATGGTGGACTGTGTGTCCGTCGAGCGCTCCATTGCCGCCGGCAAGACGGAGACGCTTTCGGCCACGCTGAGCGTTCCCGCCTCGGGCCGCTACAGCGCAAAGATCATGGTCTGGAACAATCTCAGCGATATGGAAAGCTTAACGCCCTGCACCTGGGTCAGCATGAGCTGATCCGGGGCCTGGCGGGCTTATTATAGAAAAGGAGCGATCATATGAGTGTCAACAGCTGCGGAGAGGCTCTCCGCTTTGTAGACCGCAGAAACACGAATTGCAGCAAGTGGGACGGCCTTCTGGCAAAGTTCGGCGCCGCAGACCTTCAGGCAATGTGGGTGGCGGACATGGACTTTCAGGCCCCACAGTGCGTCAGAGACGCGCTGAAGGCCTATCTGGAGCAGGGCGTCTTCGGCTATTATCAGGTGCCGGACTCCTACTTCGAGGCCTTCATGCAGTGGGAAAAGGACGTGCACGGCTACAGCGTCAAGCGCGAGTGGCTGCGCGTCACACCGGGCGTTGTGCCTGCGATCAACTGGTTTTTGCAGTCGATGACAGCGCCGGGCGACGAGGTTCTCGTGCTCACGCCGGTCTACTATCCGTTCATGGACGCAGTGAAGAACAACGAGCGAAAGCTTGTCTGCTGTGACCTTGCCGCGCAGGACGGGACATACGCCATCGACTTTGCCTCTCTTGAGGAAACGCTGCGCACGCATCACATCAAGGCGTTTGTTTTCAGCTCGCCGCACAACCCCGTCGGCAGAGTGTGGACGCGCGAAGAGCTCAAGAAGCTTTTTGATCTCATGCGCAGGTACGGCGTGTTCGTCATCTCGGACGAGATCCATCAGGACATCGTTTTCGAAGGCAGCACGCACCTTCCCTCCGCGGCGGCGGGGGAGTACGACGACATGCTCGTGACGCTCACGGCCGCATCCAAGACCTTCAACCTTGCGGGCCTTCAGAACTCGCTCGTCATCATCCCGGATGAAACCATCCGCGCCCGCTTTGACGACTACCTCAAAAAGATCCGCATCACGCCCAGCAATCCCATGGGCTATATTGCCGTCGAGGCCGCCTATCGCGGCGGCGCGGCGTGGGCCGAGGCGTGCAGACATCAGATTTTTGAGAATTACCTTCTTCTGCGCGACGCGCTCCAAAAGCGCGCACCGAAGGCGGTCGTCTCGCCGCTCGAGGGCACGTACCTCATGTGGGTGGACCTCGGCGCGTATGTGAAGGCGGAGGAGATGGCGGACTTCATGGAGAAGCGCTGCGGCCTTGCCGTGGACTACGGCGAATGGTTCGGCGGCGAGCGCTTCGGTACGTTTATCCGGCTGAACCTTGCGACCTCGCACGAGCTGGCGCAGGCCGCCGCAGACAAGCTCTGCTCTGCGCTTGAGCAGCGCTGAGATCTCGCATCTTTCCGACATCGGACAAAAAGCTCCTGAGAGAAATTCTCGGGAGCTTTTTTGCACCAAGACCGAAATGTAAAAAATTCTCTCTGCGGGAACGGTTGACCTGAGAATCGGGAATGCTTTATAATAACCGGCAAAAGGTGGTTTTGCTGACATGAAAGAAAAATATACCGTTTCGGAGCTCGCCAAGCTCTTCGGCATTTCTGCGCAGACGCTGCGCTATTACGACAAGATCGGCCTCTTTCAGCCCGATGATATCGACGAGACAAACAACTATCGCTACTACAGCTATGAGCAGTTCTTCCGCCTGTCCATGATCGTCCAGCTCAAGCGCCTGGACTTTTCGCTCGAGGCCGTTCGCCGCTACAGCTCGTCGATGGACGTGCGCTCGCTGGAGGAGAACCTTTTTGTGCAGAAAGACCTGATCCGCCAGCGGATCGAGCAGCTTCAGTGCCTTGAGGCGAAGAACGAGCACATTCTGAAAAATTTGCAGATCGCGCAGAATGCAGAGGATCATCAGGACTGCGCGCTCGTCACCGAGGGGCCGCGCTGGCAATACGCCGTGCCCGTCAATTTTGAGATCAAGGATCTCTACCGCTACATCAAGCTCGTTTACGAGTCCTACATGCACTCGTCCATGGCCGCGCACTTCGTGCAGCACAACGAGATCGTCCTTCAGATCAGCCGGGAAAATATCGAGCGGCGGAGCTTTCGCACCTACAACGGCATCGGCTTTTTCCTGAGTGACACGCCGGAAGCGGCCGGGCGGGGGATCTCCGAGATCGAGGGAGGGCTGTTTGCCTCCTGCATCCATTTCGGCCCCTATGATACCATCCACCGCAGCTATCAGCGCCTCTACGATTTTATTCAAAAGGAGGGCCTTTCCATCTGCGGCGATTCGCTCGAATTTGCCATTGTCAGTATCGCGCTGACCAAAAACCCGGAGAACTTCATCACGCAGATCCAGATTCCTGTTGTCAAAAATCCATAAGAATCACGGCAATAACCCCTGAGGAATGAGCAGCTTTCCTCAGGGGTTATTGTTACTATAAGGTGAGAAATTCCCTTGCCGGCGGGCAAATTTCATGTTAAGAAATCGCAAATTAACACTTGAGCTTATAGCAGCTATAATCTATACAATTATACGCAGAGGTGCTGAAAATATATGCACCTGAAAGGATGTGCATTATGAATCGAAAACTGACAGTTGCCATCGTGCAGCCGGAGTTAACGCCTTCCATGAGCGAGAGCCTGGAGCGCTTTCAGGCCGCCGTTGAAAAGGTGATGTCCGGCTATCTTAAACCGGAGCTGATCGTCGGCGTGGAGCACGGTCTCGGCAGAGAGCTGGATACGGTCCCCGGCACGATCACCCGCTTTATGAGCGCGCTTGCCAAAAAGCACGGCATTTACCTGATCCCCGGCACGATGTCGGAGTCTGCGCCGGAGCTGCCGGAGGGAGCGTTCTACAACACCGTTCCCGTCTTCGGCCCGGACGGCAGCATGATCGACGTTTACCGCAAGAAGGCACCCTTCAAGCCCGGCGAACCCTCGACCCCGAGCGGCGACGACCACTACTGCCTGTTTGACATCAAGGAAAAGGGCATCCGCATTGGCGTTCAGGTCTGCTACGATCAGTTCTTCCCGGAGATCGCCCGCACGCTGGCGCTCATGGGCGCGGAAATGATCGTCTGCCCCGCGCTCGACCCGATGGAGTTCGACTACATTCCTGAAGTCATTCCCCGCGCCCGCGCGCTGGAGAACGAGGCGTTCTACATCTGGACGAACGGCGTCGGCAATACGCCGTCCGCCACCTGCTGCGGCCGCTCGATCATCGTCGACCCCAAGGGGCAGGTGGTGTACCAGTGCGGCAACGTCGCGATGACCTATACTGAAGTCCTCGACTTTGATCAGGTCACGGAAAAGCGCCTTTACGGCCGCGACCAGCACCTGAACGCCCTGCGCAGATTCGCCATCCGCTATCCCTTTGCCGGGCGGCTCGAAGAGGCGCCGGTCTATGAGGGAATGCCCGAGATCACCTATGATCCCAAGGAATACATCGAGCGCGTGCGCGAGATCGGCATCGACCATGAAAGAAGCTCCGTGTCCGACGCAGAGCGCGCGGCACTGGACGCAGAAATGAAAGCGGTTCTGGATTCGCTTCACTAAAAGAACACATCTAAGGAGGAAAACCACCATGGCACAGACAGCAAAAAAGCCTTGCAGCAGGGGACTGGCCCTCGCCAAGTTTCTGATCTTCTCCGGCCTCGGCATCTTCATGTTCTTCGTCAACGTGGAGATCAACGGCAAAAATGTCATCATCATCCAGCACATCATCAACTTTGTCAAAGCGACCTGCGGCCCCGTCATCCCGTATTACGCGCTGGCAATGGTCGCCTTCGGCGCGGTGTCTCCGATCATCACCAAGGCCTATAAGCGCTCGACCTTTGACCTTGTCTTTACAATTGCCAAGGCCTTCGGTCTTGTGATCGGCCTCATGGCCATCACCGGCATCGGCCCCGCCGCGCTGATGACGGACGACATGATCCCCTTCCTCTGGGGCAGCCTTGTCGTTCCCATCACGCTGAGCATTCCGCTGACCGGTATCGCCTACGTCATGATGCTCAACTTCGGCCTTGTTGAGTTTGTCGGCGCGTTCATGCGTCCCATCATGCAGAAGATCTGGAAGACCCCCGGCGAGAGCGCCATCGACGCGATCGTTTCCTTCGCCGGCGGCTACTCTCTCGCCGTGCTTCTCACGAGCGACTTCTACAAAAAGGGCGTTTACACCCGCAAGCAGGCGCTGATCATCTCCACGGGCTTCTCCACGGTGGCGACCTCCTTCCTCGTCGTCGTTGCCAACACGCTGGATATCATGGACCACTGGACGCTGTTCTTCTTCAGCTGCGCCTTCGTCACCTTCGCCGTCACGGCGATCACCTGCCGCATCTATCCCATCGCCAAGGTCCCCGAGGACTATTACGATCAGCCCGCGCCCAAGATGCCCGAGCGCTCCGGCAGCCTCTTCTCCCGCGCGCTGGAGGATGCGATCGAGGTCGCGCAGAACACCGACCCGCTGCTCACGCACCTCAAGCGCTACTATGTCGGCGACGCGATGAAGATGACGGCTTCCGTCACGGCCAGTATCCTGACGATCGGCCTCATCGGCCTGGTCATTGCCGAGTTCACGCCTGTGTTCGACTGGCTGGGCTACATCTTCTATCCCTTCACGCTGCTGATGCGCCTGCCCGAGCCGATGATCGCGGCAAAGGCGGCGGCGATCGAGATCGCCGAGATGTTCCTGCCCTCGATGCTCGTGATCGCATCCCCGATGGTGACCAAGTTCACGATCGCTGTGACGAGCGTTTCGGCAGTGCTGTTCTTCTCCGCGTCCATCCCGAGTCTGCTCTCCACCTCCATTCCTGTGAAGATGCGCGACATCATCCTCATCTGGATCGAGCGCACGATCTTCTCCATCATCATCGCCGGAGCGATCGCGCAACTGTTCTTCTAAATAAATGCAGCAATGCAGGAGGCGGCAGCCATTTGGCTGCCGCCTCCTGCATTGCATCCACGCGGCACCTGACCGACCTATGTATCCGTTGGGAGAGGATAGCGAATGAGATCCTCATGTATTTTCGCAGCCGGAAGAAGCTGCAAGGTGAGATCTCGCTCAACGATACGCTCGATGCCGACGCCGATGGCGACGCGCTTTCGTTTCTCGACGTCGTCGGCGTGGAGGACACGATGTACCTCGACATTCAGGACCGCGACGACTGCCTGCTCGTGCGAAAGCTCGTGCGCGACTGCCTGACCGAGCGCGAGCGGGAGGTCGTCACCATGCGTTATGGCCTTGGCGGGAAAATGCCCCGCACGCAGCGCGAGGTGGCCCAAAAGCTCGGAATCTCGCGCAGCTATGTATCACGCATTGAAAAGCGCGCGCTGCAAAAGCTGGAGGAGGCCTTTGGCGAGCGCACATAAAAAAACGCGGGGCGCTTTGGCGCCCCGCGCCCGCTTAGGGGAGAAGCGGGAGAGAAGAGGGAAAGAATTTTGCGGCGTTACACCATGCGGCACGCTTCGCACTCTTCCGTGTCGGGAAATTTCTTGTGGTTGTAGGCGATGCCGTTTTTGTCGTAGTAGTCCTTGATAGCGGACTTGAACGCCTCCTCGGCGAGCACGCTGCAATGCAGCTTGTAGGCGGGCAGACCGCCGAGTGCGTCGACCACGTCCTTGTTGGTGATCTTGAGCGCCTCGTCGATGGTCTTGCCCTTGATCATTTCGGTGGCGATGGAGCTCGAGGCAATCGCGCTGCCGCAGCCGAAGGTCTCAAACTTCACATCGTCGATCTTATCACCGTTGATCTTGAGGTACATCTTCATGATATCGCCGCATTTGGCGTTGCCGACCTGACCGACGCCGTCCGCGTTTTCGATCTCGCCGACATTGCGCGGGTGCATGAAATGATCCATCACCGTTTCCGTATAAAGAGCCATTGATTGTTCCTCCTTGATCTGCTGATGTTATAAAATGAACGATTTTCTGCCGCTGACAAGGTCCTTCCACATCGGGGACATGCCGCGCAGGTAAGAGACGACCTCGGGCACAGCCTCGAGGATGCGGTCCACGTCCTCGTCGCTGTTCCATTCGCAGAGGCTCAGGCGCAGCGAGCCGTGCGCCACCTCATGCGGCCTGCCGATGGCCAGCAGCACATGGCTCGGGTCGAGCGAGCCGGACGTACACGCGCTGCCGGAGGAGGCACAGATGCCCTTCGCGTCGAGCAGCAGCAGAAGGCTCTCGCCTTCAATGCCCTCAAAGCAGAAGCTCACATTGCCGGGCAGGCGGTTCACGGGATCGCCGTTGAGCGCGCTGTGCGGAATATTGGAAAGACCGGCGATCAGGCGGTCGCGCAGCGCGCTGACCTTTTCGGCATTCTCGTCGATGTGCGCGCAGGCTTCCTCCAGCGCCGCGGCCATGCCCATGATGGCGGGGATGTTCTCCGTGCCTGCGCGCTTGCCGCGCTCCTGCGCGCCGCCCTCAATGAGGCTCGTGAGGGGAACGCCCTGCCGCGCGTACAGAAGCCCGATGCCCTTCGGGCCGTGGAACTTGTGCGCGGAGAGGGAGAGCATGTCGATGCTCTGCGCCTTGACGTCAATGGGAATATGGCCCGCCGCCTGCACCGCATCAGTGTGGAAGAGCACGCCAGCCTCGCGGCAGACCCTGCCGATCTCGGCGACAGGAAGGATAGAACCGATCTCATTGTTGGCGTACATGACGGTGACAAGGCAGGTATCCTCGCGGATGGCGTCCTTCACCTGCTGCGCCGTGACCGTACCGGTGGGGCCGACGGGCAGAAGCTCGACCGCGAAGCCCTCTTTTTCAAGCTTTTTGAGCGTGTGCAGCACGGCGTGATGCTCAAAGGCCGTCGAAATGATGTGCTTTTTGCCCTTGCGCTCGCCGAGACGCGCGGCGGAAAGGATGGCCTGATTGTCGGCCTCGCTGCCGCCGGAAGTGAAGTAGATCTCGCGCGGCGAGGCGTTCAGGCACTTTGCCACGCGCTCGCGCGCGCTTTGCAGCGCCTCGGCCGCCTGCTGGCCCACGGAGTGCAGGCTCGAGGGGTTGCCGTAAATCGTTTCCATATAGGGCAGCATCGCCTCGATGGCCGTGCGGCTCATCTGCGTGGTGGCGGCGTTGTCTGCGTAAACAGTCGTCATAAGATATCGCTCCTTTGTGTCGGGAATAAAACCTATCTTTCAAGTATGTTTATATGATACACGCAAAAACATATTGTGTCAATAGGTTTATGAAAAAATCCGATTACACTTTACGCAAGCTGTAACAAAAAAGACAATTCTTAGCATGATTACCTATTGCATCCTGATTTGATATGTGCTAAAGTACATGCCGTATTTCGATAAGCAGCACAAATACAAGAAGGAGGCAATACATTGAAAAAGAAACTTGGATGCCTGCTCGTCTCGCTGCTCATGCTGACAACGTCACTGAATGTGACGGCGTTTGCAAAGCAAGGCGACGATGACGCAGCGCTGAATGCACAGTACAAATACACAAACAACGGCTACACGCTGGAAAAGGTTTCCCACGCGGATGTTGCCGCCGGGCAGAGCGACGGCTTTGTGGACTACTACCAGTACACCGACCCGGAGGGGAAAGTATGCACCGGCGTGGTCGAGCACATGTATGTCTCCGGCTCTGATACGCCCGTGGCCGATACGGCCGCGGAGCTTGCAAAGCTGAGAGAAAAGCTTGTGGCCAAGTATCCCAATGCGGATGCCAAGCAGATCGACAGCATGCTCTCTGAGATCGAGGCGAGCCTGACCGGCGACGCCTGCCAGTCCTACGCCTTCTCCGCGCTGGGCTATGGCGACTGGGTCTACATCGGCACGATGTACGGCGGTACCGGCATCACCAAGCACAACGCCAAGACGATGTTCAAGTCGCTCGGCCTTTTGAAGGAGGAGACGAATCAGGACGGCTCCACCAATCAGGAGGCTGTGGAATACAACCAGAAGCTGATCGACAATGCAGTGGGTCTGCTCTACGGCGACAACTATTACACCGAGCATCCCGTGCCCACGCAGGGAATCCTCTTCAAGATGAACGTCAAGACCGGCGAGAGCAAGATCATCATGGCCGGTTCTGTCAACGGCTATCAGGTCACGCTGCGCAACGCGGTTGCGTACAACGGCCGCTTCTACTTTATCGGCACGCAGGTCGGCACGGAGAGCGTGGCGGACGCTGCGACCGGTATCCCCTCCATCTTTGAGGTCAACCCTGAGGACGATTCCTTCCGTACCGTCTATCAGGCTGTGACGATGGACGAGTACCGCCAGATGCAGGCTGCCTACGTTTTCCCCATTCCCCGTGCCATTGCGGTCTATAAGGGCTCTCTGATCGCCTCTGTCACCCAGAAGGACGGCGCGCACATCATCGCCTATACACCGGACGCGGAGGACTTCAACGCCGACGGCAGCTTCAAGGGAATCAAGGACAATGTTACGCTGCGTAACCCCGAGTTTACCGAGATCGCGGAGCAGAGCGAAGAGCTCCTCAACTACCCTGCCTACCATATGTATGACGCCAACTACGGCGGCACGGTCTACCAGATGATCGAGTACGACGGCAAGCTGTATATGGCGATCAACGCCGGCCAGAAGGCGCTGCACTCCATGCTGAACCAGGAAGAGGGCGTTTACACCGCGGTCGACCCCGATACGCTGGAGGAGACCAAGTGCTATGCGGGCTATGCGATCCTCGAGGGCACGCTGGCCCCCGGCGCCTCTCCCTCTGACCGCAACGCCTGGAGCTGGGAGCCGATCATCGGCAACACGCAGAACGATCAGTGGGATGACGCGATCAACCACGCCGATGAGCACCCGGCCAAGTACACCTTCAACATCGATCCCAACCGCTTCGCGGCTGCGATCTGCACCATGGAGGTCTACAACGGCTATCTCTACATCGGTGACTATAACGACGTGACCCAGGCGACCTATCCCATGCTGCAAATGGACTTCATCCATCTGGCAACGCTCCTGTCCCAGTCGGTGAACCTGTATCGCATGAACGGGCAGCATGAGATCGAGCTTGTTGTGGGCGACAAGACCAAGACCTTCCCGAACGGCTCCATCTCCGGCCTTGAGAGCGGCTACATGGGCCTCAACGGCCACGGCAGCCGCATCAACCAGTATACCTCCATGACCCAGATCTGGGACACGGACAAGACGGATGACAACGACGGCGTGATGCTGCTCGGCACGCTGGATGAGGGCTCTCTCCTGCGCCCGATGATCCAGATCATGAACGGCGACGTGCTCAAGATGAGCGAGGACGAGTGGAAAGAGAAGATCAACTACCTCAAGGTTCTCATCCAGCTGCTGGTCGAAAAGAATCTTGGCGGCGATAACGCGACTGCCGACCTGTTCGCCGATGCTGCGGCAGACGACGCCTCTTCTGACGACAGCGCGCTGACGGCGGAGGAAAAGGTCGCGCGTGCGCTCGCGGCGGCGCAGTCCTTCGACCTCCGAAACGGCGCACAGCTGGCCTCTGAATTTGATGAAAACGTCGATCCGGATGCTGTCAGCGAGCCCATCAGCCTCACGCCGGAGCAGACGGCTTCTCTGGTTGAGGGCATCAAGAACGGCACGATCGTTCCGCACAGCATGGATGCAGGCCGGGCTGTGGAGGCGCTCTCACTCACCTATGGCATGAGCACCATCACCGATCTTGTCAGCGCCAGCGGACAGGAGAATATCGAGGCGTTCTATGAGGTGTATCGCGAGCTTGTCGAATACTATCAGGACCTCAAGGACAGCGGCTATGTGGAGCTGCCGGAGGCGCTTGAAAAGGTGCTCGATCAGGTTCTTACGGTGGAGAGCGCCAGACAGCTCAGAGCGCTGCTTACCTGCCTCAACTCGGTGAGCACCTCTGTCATCGGCTGCGATACCTATGCCATCACTACGGATGCCAACGGCGGCAATTTCGCGATCAATGAGGTCACGCTCGACGGCCTTGGCGATAACTCCAACCAGACGATGCGCAACTTTGCCCTTACGGACGACTATGTCGTTTTCATCCCGGGCAACGCCATGAGAGGCGGCTCTGTTTACCGCCTGATCGACTGGCCGGGCAAGCAGGAAACGCCCGCGCCGGATCCCAAGCCGGACCCCAAGCCGAACCCTGATCCTGTTCCTACGCCCGTGCCGGGCAGCGGCTCGTCTCTGTGCACGCTGCACTTTGAGACCAACGGCGGCAGCGAGCTGAAGGATCTGAGGGTTGCTGCCGGTACGACGGTCGACCTGAGCAAGTATGTGACAGAGAAAACCGGCTTTGCCTTTGCCGGCTGGTATGCCGACAAAGAGCTGACAAAGGCTCTGGACACGGTGAAGGTCACCGGCTACACCACGGTTTACGCCAAGTGGGCCTGCCCGTTTGTTGACGTGACGGAGAAGGACTGGTTCTACGGCGATGTGATGTCCATGTACGAAAAGGGTCTTATGAGCGGCACGAGCAGCAACATGTTCAGCCCCTATCTGACCACGACCCGCGGCATGATCGTTACCATCCTTTACCGCATGGAGGGTTCTCCCGCTGTCAGCGGTGCCAGCAGCTTCCAGGACGTGAAGGCGGATGCGTATTACAACAACGCTGTGATCTGGGCTGCGGCCAACGGGATCGTGACGGGTGTGAGCAGCACGCAGTTCTGCCCGGACAACGCCATTACCCGCGAGCAGTTTGCTGCGATCCTGTTCCGCTATGCGCAGTATAAGGGCATGGACGCTGTGACGATCGAAGAAAATCTTGCAGCCTTCCCTGACGGCGGCAGCGTGAGCGGCTATGCCGTCAGCGCGATGAACTGGGCGGTCGGCGCCGGGCTGCTTCGCGGCGATGCCAGCGGTCTGCTGATGCCCAAGGGCGAAGCGAACCGTGCGCAGGCGGCTGCGATGCTCAACCGTTTTGTTGAAAACGTGCTGAAGTAAAAATCCCCGCTGAATACGAAAGCGAGCAGGCAGCTTTGCCTGCTCGCTTTTTTGTCTCTGCCGGAGAAATGGCACGCCTCCCTTGACGGCGCGGGGCTTTTGTGATATCCTGTCGCAGCAACTGAATAGGACTTGGGGTGCCGCCGGGAGGCGGCCGAACAGGGAAGCGGGGTGCAAATCCCCAGCGGAGCCGCCGCCGTGATGGAAGAGCCCGTTTTCGATATGCCACTGGAGCAGTCCGGGAAGGTGAAAACGGACGGGGATGCCTGAGCCGGAAGACCTGCCTCAAGTGCCGTACAAAGCGCCGCGGACCTTCGGCTAAAAAGTACACGCTCAGCAGGGCGGGGGAACCCCGGCCTGCCGGTCTCTTCTTTCTTTGTATGGCTTGCCAAAACAAAAAAGGAGAGATTTTTTCATGGAGAAAAAGAACAACAAGAAAGGGCTTATTGCCCTTGCGGTGGTCCTCGTGCTGGCCATCGCTGCGCTCATCATCTGGCAGGTGAACAAGCCTGAGCCGCAGCAGGGCGGCAAGGAGATCACGGTCAACGTCGCGCACCTGAACGGCGACGATACCTCCTACACCATCACGACCGACGAAGAGTATCTGCGCGGTGCGCTCGAGCAGGAAGACCTGATCGAGGGCACCGAGAGCGAATATGGTCTCTATGTCACGACCGTCGACGGCGAGACTGCCGACGAGAGCAAGCAGGAGTGGTGGGGCTACAGCGTCAACGGCGCCTTTGCCGAGCTTGGCGTTGACAGCCAGCCCGTCGCGGACGGCGACGTCTACGACTTCGTCCTGAATGTCGGCTGGTAAGTCAGCACGGCTGAGCGCCCGCGAGATCGCGGAGCTCTCGCTCATCTGCGCGCTCATGGTCGCGGGAAAAGAGGGGCTGCGCGTCATCCCCAACGTCCATCCCGTTACCCTTCTGCTGCTTCTGGCGACCGCGGTGTACGGCGTTAAGGCGCTCTATCCCGCCTTCGGCTTTGCCATCCTCGAGATCGCGCTCTACGGCGCGGGGCTATGGAACCTGATGTACCTCTACGTCTGGCCCATCGTCGTATTTGCGGCGCTGCCGTTCCGGCAGAGCCGCAGCCGCGCGCTCTGGGCCGCCCTTGCGGGGTTGCACGGCATCTGCTTCGGCGCGCTGTGCGCCATCCCATATCTTTTCATCGGCGGATGGAAGATGGCGTTTACATGGTGGCTCTCGGGCATCCCGTATGACGTCATCCACTGCGTATCGAACGCAGTTTTGGTCTTCGTGCTGCTGCCGCCGCTGCGCAGGCTGCTCGAAACGCTCAAAGCCCGCCAGAGTGGAACGTAAAAGCGAAAAAGAGGCAGGGCCGCTCAAAATGAGCGGCCCTGCCTCTATGGGAAATGGAGGAAATGGGATTCGTTTTCAAGCAGTGTCATCGTCCCGGCGCGAACGCTGCCGCGCCGCCCTCACCTGTACTGTCGTCCGTGCCGCAGACTGCGCAGGAATTGCGTTAAAATTATGCACAAATATATTATAGCAAAAAGACACAAAAACGCAAGTCCTGCGCGCAGAATTTTTTATTGACTGAAAGAAGGCCGGGCGGCAGCATCCGGGATTTCGTCAAGAAAACCGTAGTAAGCGTTCAAAATTCGTTCATATTTAGTCGAACGGACACTTGTCATTCGCGCGCGAGAGTAGTATATTCGTAAAAATTGCAAATGCGGCCCAGGCAGGGCGCGTATGCGCAGCAAAGGAAAGGAAACAACAACCAATGAAAGTAAGGAAAGAGAAAACGCTGGCAACGAAAATGGCCATCTCCCTCGTTGCGGGACTTACGGCAGGCCTTGCGCTCCTGTTCCTCCGGGAGTACCTCAATGGCTCCGGCCAGAGCGCTGTGTGGGCCACCATCAACAACATTTTGTTCCAGGATATCACCGCTGCCGGCGCGAGCAGCGCGCTTGGCCTTTTCTATCTGGCGGGCCAGATGTTCATCCGTTCCCTTCAGCTCGTCATCGTGCCGATGGTGTTTACTTCCATTACATTGGCAATAGGACAGATCTCCGATACCAGTACACTTGGCAGAATTTCTTTCAAGTGTATCAAGGGTTTTCTGATCTGTTCTTTTTTTGCGCTCCTGATGGCCTGCGTGTGCGGCATCGTCTTTTATAACATGGGCGTGTTCCATGTTGCCGTCGACGGCCTTGAGAGCGTGAGCGGCTCGCAGGGCGCGAACCCGCTGCTCGTTGTGCTCAACATCATCCCCTCGAACATTGCCTCCACCTTCTCGAGCAACACCGCGGTGCTCGCCGTCGTCTTCCTCGCCGTCGCGCTGGGCCTTTGCATGAAGACGCTCGGCGAAGAGAAGACCGCGACGCTTCGCAAGCTCATTCAGGAGCTCAACGACGTGGTCATCGTCTTCCTCAACTTCGTCGTCAGCAAGTTCGGCCCCGTGGCCATCTTCATGCTGCTCACGCGCACCTTCGCCTCCTACGGCGTTGAGCACCTCAAGCCCGCCGTCGCCTACGTTGTGCTCACGGTCGTGCTGCTGCTCGTCTTCCTCTTTGTCGGCTACCCGGCCTTCATCGCGGTCTTCGCGCACCTCAATCCCTTCAAGTTTGCCAAGAAGATCACCCGCGTCGCGGTCTTCGGCTTCTCCACCTCCTCGAGCGCGGCGACGCTCCCGCTCAACGTCAAGACCACGGTCGAAGAGCTCGGCGTGGATGAGAAGATCGCCTCCTTCGTCCTGCCGCTCGGCATGACCATCAACATGAACGGCACGGCCATCATGCAGGTCATCGCAACGCTCTTCATCGCCGGCTGTGCGGGCTACAGCATCAGCTTTACCCAGCTTGTCATCATCGCACTGCTCGCGCTCATCGCCTCCGCCGGTACGCCCGCAGCCCCCGGCTCCGGCGCGATCATCCTCTTTACCATCCTCTCCGGACTCGGTTACGTCAACGACGCGGCCATGCTGGCCTACAGCCTGATCCTCGCCATCAACCGCCCCATCGAGATGCTCGTCACCGCGCTCAACGTCGTCGGCGACTCCGCCACGAGCATCTATGTTGCCAAGTCTGAGGGCGTGCTGAACGAGGAGCTCTACAACGCGTAAACAAACAAAAAAGTGGTGATACCACGATACGATTCCATAACGAGAAGAGACGCGGCGGAAAGCCGCGTGTCTTATTTAAATTATAAAGGGTATATCGCTTACACGCTGAGCCAGTCGTCGAGCACCAGGCCCACGGTGTG